>Ga0116230_10002667_pt1 | contig 17190 bp, 14 predicted proteins | sample S1TSphfallax_3_FD_88678 | JGI IMG/M metagenome (GOLD analysis project Ga0116230, IMG submission 88678) | Host-associated microbial communities from peat moss isolated from Minnesota, USA - S1T2_Fd - Sphagnum fallax MG | ecosystem: Host-associated > Plants > Peat moss > Unclassified | place...
AAATGAAGATAAACAAAAAAAGAATAGAAAAAATAAAAACATGAAACAAACATAAACCAAAAAAAAATAAAATGCAAAAACTATAAAAAAGGAATGGAAACAAATGAAATAAGGAAAGGGAAATACAATAAAATAATTTTAAAAGAAAAAAAATTTCCAAAAATGAAGAAACCAAATAAAAAGTAAAAAATAAGAAAAAATAAAACTTATAAATGTTGAAGAAAAACCCTACTTGAAAAAGAATGAAGTGTGTTTTCTTTTTCCAAACTTCAAATTTGCATCCAAATAAATAAATATATAAAAATGAAAAAGAAACACTGTATTTTTATTATACAAAATAATAATAAAAATAGAAAACACATAAAAATAAAAAAATAAAAAAGTTAAAAGTTTCTAAAAAAAACTAAAACATGAACCAAGTTTAAAGAAATCGAGGGATTTCACAGTGGCTGAAGGTCACGGGCACCCACTAGTATGTTGTAAACTAAAATTGAATATGCATGAAAATAATAAATTACACATGTATCAAACATATTCCGAAAAATAATAATTAATTATCATTATTTGATACGTTGTAAATCAAAGTTGTATGTGCATATAAATAATAAATCATGCATGTATTGAACATACACATTATTTTGTTGGTTTATATTTTTAAGAATTAAAAAAATAACTTTCAAATTGAATTGTAATATTTATATGCACGAAACAATTCATCATACATGACCATTCAATATGTATGCCAAAAAAAATTATATGTACCTTAATGATTAATTAAATTTCATCATAATTTAAAATATACATTAAGACATCATATGTATAAAAATGAATAAACTTCAAAGTTCCACAAAATTATTAATTATGTTTCACTACTTGATTTGTTGTAAACTAACATTTGATTTACAAAGAAATAATAAATAACATATATTGAACATACATTATTACAAACTCGTATTTCATAATTTACACAAAATTAAGTTTTAATATTACATGCACAAAATAATATATGCATCGTCCATAACCATTCACTAACATAAATAAAATTTACATGTAATTTTATGTTTAATGAATTTTTATTGCAATTTAAAGCAAATATTCAGATATCATGTGTATAAAAGTGAATAAACATTAGAGTTCAATACAAATATTAGTTATGTATCATTATTTTATATGTTGTAAACTAAAATTCAATTCTACATATAAATAATAATTAGGTGTATTGAACATGCACATTATTACAAACTTATATTTTATAAATTCCTCGAATTTTATTTTAAAATCAAAGTTTACTATTTATAAGCACAAAAAAAATTTATGCATCATAAATAACCATTCATTATATATATATAAATAATTACATGCAATTTAATCTATTTATGAAGGTAGATGTTTTGTTTTGTTCTATCATGTTGAGGTTTTCGAAACCAAATTGCTTCATGTAATGCTATTGATATTTTTAAAAAATTAACAATGAGTAGGGGTGCATTAACTTGGGTTGAAATTTTTGGGAGCTATGATGCAAAGGTTATTGATTATTGAACCATTTTATTAGTAAACATTCATAAAATCATAAATGAAAATTGTATTTGCATCCAAAGGTGTATTTGGTGTTATTGGAAAATAGTTGCTGAATTAGATTTAATGAAGTTTATTTCATAATTTTCATACTTAAAAGTTAAGGTGTGGAAGATATTGACTTTCAAATGAATTTTATTGTTGAAAATTTAAACAAATTATGAAATATTGGGTTTAATAAGGAAAATGAATTGAATGTGTTCACACTTGGGGCTAACAACACATGTTACATTATCTATCCATGAAGGTAATTTGTTTTGTTTGTCATAATGATATCTCCCAAACCATGGTGTTTTAAACATGATTCACACTATTTACTAACATAATTGGACGTTCAACTTGGAGACATTGTTGATGTTGGGAATATTTGACAAATAATCACCTTGTTAAAAAATGCTTTCAACCACATAACAATATAGTAGATGAGTCAACTTAATTGGTAATTGCCATAATTTTGTTTAAAATTGAAAAGAAACCTAGTTGAAACATAGTTGCAAATGTCATGTAGTTGAAAACTTTTGATTAAAAAGGGGGGTTAAAAACTGGTGCTTATGATAAACAAAGGACAAAATGATATATATGTAAGTTTTTATGACAAATATATTTCTAACACCTTGCCACACAACCCATGTGATTCAGGTATCCTACTCACATAATGTATTTTAGTCTTCAAATGGACTTTTGAGTTCTACCATTTGTGTTTCACCTTAGCGTGCTTTCACCCAAAAATGTTCATAATGAATTTATTTTCTTTTCTACATATTTTGATTACAAAATGTTCATTCATGTGGTCTTGGTTTGCTTTGGACCAAAAATAATGTCCAAGAAATATTTTTTTCCTATTTTGGAATGTAATGAGTATGTGAAATACTAGAAATCACAAGAAATGTTTTTTTACAAATTGAAAATTTTATAGTTAAACTAAAATGGTGTTGAGATTATATTTGTGGGGAGGATATCACCTCGAGGGTATTTGACATTACATTTTGAAATGAAAACTTGAAAATGTTTCATCTAATTGGGGTCAACTAATATTATTCACTAAAATGATAATAAATACATATTTTGAGTATTTTATTGGTTTACTTAGATACAACAAAGAACCGGTAGGATGTAAAGAATGCAATGAAATGTCACAATTTTTGTTGACCTATCAAAATACATTATTTGTATGATCATTGGGGCCATCACCTTTCATTGTATTTGTTAGAATATATATAGTCATCTATATTTTTTTTATCAAAAAGTTAGGCATACAATAGTTGTACTAATGTAATTTATGAATGGTCATAGGTGGGACAACTATGATTTTTGTATTTAAAAATGATTTTCTGATTTTTATTGGAATTAAACATATAACAGTTGTAATAGTATAATTTATCAATGATCATATGGGAAATAGTTGTGATTTTGGTAAAATTCAATATTTTTTGGTTTGCTAAAATATTTAAAATACATGTCGAATTTTGGTCACTTCAAGTAAATTGATGTCTCATGATGAATTTTATTTTGCAAATTGTGATTGTAATTTTTAGATTGTAAAATGTGCTTCCATTGAAGATGTAATTGGATGAAAGCAAGGTAACGTGGATGGTTCATTGGTTTATGTCAAAAAAAATCACAATTAACCATAATTTTTTGATTTACTGAAAATATACAATTATTTAACTCAACAATTAATATGATGATAGTCTGTCATTTTATTATTATAATGTTAGAGAATCCCATCTTGATGTTAGATTTTAGTAGATTTTCAAAAAATGCATCCATTTGCAATGAGATTTTTGGTTTAACAAAATGGGTTGGAAATACATGCTTTGTTTATTTTCAAATTAATAGAAGTTTAAAATATATTCAAATTGTGCATATTATAGTGATAATATATCAAATTTCTGATGTAAAAGTAGTTTTGAACACGATATTGAACAATCAATTTAAAACATACTTTTAACCCACTTTTACAATACTAAAACTCTTAAAATTTTATATATGACTTACTATAAACTCGATGGAAAGAACTGATGATTTCATATTTTTAGTTCTGAAATTTTTTACTTTTGTGTGATTATGTCAAAGGTTATTTCAAAATTTCACTAGAGTTTTTTTTGTCTTACAACTTATTTTATGCAACTCAAAATGTCGTATGCAACTAAATGACCATGGCTTTTGTAGTCATATATAATTTCTAATTTTTTCATGCAATCACAAATTACAATTATTTAATATATCATCACATAATTATGACATGCACACATATCCATGAAATCTATTTATGACTCAAAGCTGAAACCATAAAAGTACTAATATATTGGTGTTGAACCATATTCATTACTATATAACATCATGAACTATTTATGTTAAAACAAGTCACAAAAATGAACCCTAAGAACCACCGGGGTTCAGATTCAGGTTTCTGATAACCGCCCAACACTAGTAGGGACGACGTATGTTACTCCAAGTTTAGGGTTTCGGGCGCCAAACCCTAAAACAGGTACAAACAACGACAATCTCCTAGCCACGGAGTTTCAGGGCGAGTTCTGTGTTGCTGTTGCGCAACTCTCTTTCTTCTGTGTGTTGTGTGCGGTTGAGCTTTGCTTCGCGTTTTGGTTTTGTTTGTTCTCTTTTGGTGGGCATCAATCAAGAACAGGGGGCGGTTAGCGATGGGAAAGAAGAAGAAGAAGACGTACATGGTGTGGTGCTTTTACTGTGAGCGCGAGTTTGAGGATGAGAAGGTTTTGATACAACACCAGAAGGCCAAGCATTTCAAGTGTCATGTTTGTCATAAGAAGCTTTCCTCCGCTGGCGGTATGGTCATTCACGTCCTCCAAGTGCACAAGGAGTCCATTTCGAAGTTCGTTTCTCTCTAAAACCCTCCCTCTCCCCTCGCCGCTTCCTCCTCCCCCTTTTCTTTCCCTCCCTGGGACCATTTTTTTCCTCTTTTGTTTTTGTTCTTTAGAGCCGCACATGCCAGTAGCCGAGTTCTTCGTTTCAGTGGCGGTGCCTAGGAGCTTTCCGAGTCTCGGAGACAGGATATCGTTCTTGACGAAAATTAACATAAATGCCAGATTTCAATTTTACATCCAGGGATGGAGATTTGTGATCTTGTGCAGTTCAGAAACCTTCTCTCTCCTTGACTTTAAACCTTCAACTTCAGTATATTTACTATATCTCATTCTCGAGCTATTTTATTCTCCTATTGCTCAATTGTGTTCAATCGAATTAGGGGAGGTGTGACTATGATAATATTGTCTCCTCTGAGACACAGATGCAGTAATGCTAATGCTGGAAGGTGTTTGCTATAATTGTCAATCCTGTTGTCAGTCCTCCCCTTTGGCTAACCAGTTAAAATGGTAGTCATCAAGAATCTGGCAAATTTGGGGCTTTAGCAGTCTCTTGTGATCTTGCTTTCGTGTTGAAACCAAAGATACTTCTGATGACAATTTTACAATGTCTGGGGAACTGTATGCGCTTTTCAATATATGTGTATTCTGACCTATCAGAAACTATTACTGAGTCCTTTTTCTCTCAGGCACACTGTTTCTAGAAGAAAGTTAATGCATTTTGTTTACAATCTTGCTGCTATTTTCATCATTGTGTGCCTGATAAACCTGGTTGCCTGCTTTTTCTAACTTCCATTGAGGATTTGTTGTTGCATTATTTGAAATCTGATGAAGCCAAAAATTGCTATGTTGCAGAGTGCCAAATGCAAAACCGGAGCGGGAATCACTGACTGATCTAGAGATCTACGGCATGGAGGGAATACCTCCTGAGATTCTGGCAGCACATGATGGTGATGACCTTGATGGTATGCTCATATTTTATGTCTCTTGAAAAGATTGTTGTGCAGGATACTTCCAGCCTAAAGTGTAGTTTGACCTTGTATGTGGACGCTTAACCTTTTGAAGGATTCTAGCCAAATGGCAGGGATTTTTTCTCTAGAACTGGATAGCTCTCTCTTTCTGCTCCTTTGTATCAGTCAGAACCTTTCTCCCAAACCTAAGTTTATGCATATGATTGTTGACATTTGTGACAAAGTGTTCTCAGTCAGAATATGCAGGTATTTGACACGATTTGTATGCCCAGTGGGGATTCCCATATGTCAGATTCTGTCAAATCTGGAGTAGTCATTAATTAGTTTTATAGGTCTTGTGGCTTTGTACTTCCAAAGGGTTCTTCATATCTCAAATGGCAAGCTTAATTGATCTGCTAAAGAAAAAATGTGAGTCTTCAAAGTCTCTGTTAAACCAGATGAGAGGTTTGCTTAACAGAGAGAAATCCTGTTTTGCAGTTCCATCTTTGGAATCTTCAATTTCATTTATTCAAAGGCTATTTAATCCAAAGGGAGGAGCTTTTCTAAGCCCATTTTGTCCTCGAAAGATCTTGCTCTTCAAGTTCTGCATCTTGATTTTCTCTCTTTTCTTCTACCTTTCTCTTTTGGCTTCTCCTTTTCTTTTTTTCTTTGTGTTTGTGTCCCTCTTTTCTTCTGGGGTTTTTGGGGTCTTGTCCTTCTCTTTGAGGTTTTGTTGAGATAGACAACATCATGGCCAAGTTTTCCTGTTACTGCCAGTCTTGTGACAGAAAAATAGTATGTTGGATAATGTTTGATGTTTACCTCCAGTTGTTGCCAGGAGCTGATGAGGCCAGTGGGGATGTTATGGTAGGTGTTCAATGCCATACGTGATGTATGCTGTTGAAGGTCCCTGAACATGTATGCAGCTGTTACTGTTGTTCAAGCTGCCCCTTAGTTCTGTTTTATTGTCTTGTTCTCCTGTTCTTTAGAGCATGTTTGGTTTTTTTCATACTATCTGAATAGTTGCAGTTAGGTTGTTGGATTCAAAGTATTTGTCACTCTATAATTGATTAGTCATCTCTCAATTTCTTTCAGGTTGAATTAAAATGGAAGTATGGAAACATTCTTGGTACTTATCAAGATATATAAGTTTTTGTCTATATCTTGCAGAAGTGCTGTACCATGGCAGATGCATCCTTGGACCCCTTGTGATGGAACATGTCTGCCAGCAATGTTTCGAGTAATAGGGGCCTTGGTGGTTGTGTCTAGTTGATGGATTTTAGTCAGATTTTTTTTTCCTCTCTTTTGGTGTGCCATGATTTTGCCAAGGCATCCTGGAAAATACTTATTTCTGGTTCCTGGTAACCACTATTTTGCATGGTCTTCCATTGCTAAGGCAAGAGGAAATGAATTTGCAAATCCTTAGTCAATGACTGTGCTCATGGTTATTAAGGGAGCAGGATGAGTGTGACCTGTGGTCTTCCCTGGAGAATTATCCTTCTCTGTAGGGTGAAATTCAAAGCATGAAGGCTGGTGTAGCAGCCAGGTTATCCTTGCTTTATGAAAAACTTCCTTGACTGGCTGCTGGCTTCAAGGGCTAGGTTCTAATGGGGAGAAGGTAAGATGTTGAGGTGAAAGAAAGTGGATGTCGCTTCTGTTTTTGTGACCTTTGGGATCATACCCTCAAGGGTTGTAGTCTTCTATAGCAAGAGGCCTCACCATGGGAGCCTCTGACCATTTGCAGTGTCAGGGAGTGAAATGCATAGGTAGCCCTTTGTGGGGTTTTGTATGCATGTAGTTGCGTCTTGCTTCTCTTCTCATCCAGACTCGTGCTATCCTTTGCTATAGAGGGTTTTCCCATGAAAGCCATATGTTATTGGAACTTGTCAAGTTGGGTTTATCATGAGCAAGGAAGTAATCATGTTCAATTTGTGACAGTAGCCTGTGATGGTCCAGTTGCATCTGCAATGGTTCACCTAAATAGGCAACACTAAGGTTGAACATTAACAATTTGATCAATGGTCACTGATGAACCTATCCCTTTACATCACATTAGGAATTTCCTAGGTTTCTTATGAGATTATAGGCATGTCTCAAGTTGTTGGTGTGCTGTGTTCGTTCTCACCTCCAAGGACATCTGAGTGCTGTACCTGTATGTGAAATGCTCCCTGGTACCGAAGTCATATTGCCCCAGCATTTGTGAAGGTTGGCCTAGTTTTGTTGTATTGTTGGTGCAATTCAATGGATGTTGGATTTTTCATTGAAGCTGTAGACAGAAGCATGTTTCTTCTAAGCTTCTAACCTGAAATGCAGACTTGTATACCTACAAAGGCACTGTCTATTACAACTTCAATGTCCACCATGGCATTTGATGTCAGACATCAAATGTGGGTGATGATTCAGATACGCAATTCCTTGAGAGAGAACTGTCTGCTGTGTTTTGAATAGTGCCAGCTCCAATATGATGTTGCATGCATGCGTAAATTGGGATTGTCTCTCATGACCATTATGGGCTTTGCAGAAAACCCAGCAAAGGTTGCACGGGTGGAGGTCCCCCCCTCATTGCCGTTTGTGGGGGGTGTTGTCATGAGAACAAACGGTCTTGGTATGCCCCCCCAACCGTTTTATGCTCCAATGCCACCTGTGTAAGTGTCCTTTCTTTCACCCTTACATATGTGCTTGTCTGTGCCTGCCAGGTGTTGGATTCATGCTTTCACTCAAGGTGCGTAGGTCATTTTCTTCGCATGAAGTCCAGGAGTTATGTATTGTGTCTTTAGCTGTGGAAGTTCAGTAGTGTAGATGAGAGATGAAAGCCTTCTTAGGTCTTTGGTGACGATACTTGTCATCTGAAGGCAATTTGTCAGTTGGTTGATGTCACTTCTAGTTGTCATGTGATGATTGACTACTAGTGGGAAGGGCACTGCTGTTCTTCCTATTCCATTTTGTCTTTTGGACTATAATGTAGAACCAGGTGATTGTTCATAGTATTAATTCATCATGGACCTCATCACAGCTTTATCTGGCTTTTGTTTGCAGACACACAACTCCTGGCTCAATGACACAGCGTCCACCTCCAACTTGGAGTCCACAGGTGCCTCCACAGCAGGGGTGGAGAATGAGCACCCCACTAGGTGGCCAGTCAGGTTTGGGTCCTCCTCGACCCCTGCCACCACCACAACCACTCTTTCCAATCCAGGGTCAAGGCTCACCATCCGTACCTGCTACATCAGCAAAACCACCCTCACAGCCAATATTCCCCATTGGTCCACCTTTGCCCCGTGGACCTGGTCTCACACCACAGTCTGCACCCTCACAGCCCCTCTTTCCCTTGCAGCCAAATGGACCTCCACCACTGCCACCACTGCAGGCTGGTGGGAGCCCAGGTACTAAGCCACTTTTCCATGGTCTTGGAGATTTTCAGTCTAATAACTCAGGGGCTCCACTACCAGCGCACATTCCGGGTGCTCCCCCTCCAGTCCCTTCTGGAGGTCAGATTTGCATTCTTTATATCTCATTCACAGCAATTCATAATCTCTAGTTGTCTGCTCTTTTGAGCAATATATATTATTGGATTGAGGTTGGAGGCTTTAGGGTGCTCTCTTGGGCACACTGTGTGTTTGTTAGTTTAAGTTCTGCAAGGTGTATGAAAGATATTGCCTGCACTGTCAAATTGGCAATCTTGGAGGTCACTGGCTCTACCAGTCAAGTGAAGAAGGGGGGAGGCTCCAATTGCATTCAGGAAGAGTTTGAGGAATTGTTGTCAGTTTGCATGATTAATGTGTTAGTGCATCCATTTTCTTGTGCTGGATGTGCAGCTGCAAGTATTCAGCCCCCTCCACCTCCTGGAAGCCATATGTATGCATCTGGGCCCAACACTGGAGGACCTGCCATTGGGCCTCCCCCTGTCATCTCCAACAAGCCACCTGGCCCTGCTACTGGCACCAATGAGGTTTACTTGGTTTGGGACGATGAAATGATGTCAATGGTTTGTTTATCTTTCCTTGTTGAAACCTCTTTTGATTCCAGGTTCTCTGTATGCTTTTCTTCAATCTGTCTCACATTCTATTGGAGTTTTAAAAATGTACTCAACCAATAGGTCATGGTCACATTGCAAGTGGCAGTGGTGGTTCCAAACCATTCTATGCGTTTGAAAGGTGTCACAAAAGAGTCTGCCCATAATAATCAAGTCACCTCTCCTGCTTTTCACACAATTAATGAGAGAAGAAAAGTGCAAAACCTAGATGTTTTTTAGTCCTTGCAGTTAGGTTCCTGGGTGGTTCAGAACTGATGGTTGCATCCCAGAGTTCATCCCAAACAACCAAGGAACTTTGGGGGTCACTGTGTTAACCAGTCATCTGAATTGGGGGAAGCCAAGGCTTCAAATCTTTGAGAAAGATTCTGGCAAGTCCCCAGAATCCCTGTTATGGTATTAAAGTAAGGAGCTGTATCCATGCAGGTGAAGAGACTTTGTCATGTCTCTGACACAACTTCTTTCTTTTGTGTTGCACAGTGTCCATGATTGAATTCCATTGAAGCCACCTGTTGCCTTCTTATCACTGAATCCCAGAGCACAAAGTCATATCCAGATTGTGTGCTTATCATTGCAACTACAACTCTGTCTAGAGTTCCCATTTTATTTCTCCTTTTAGATTTATATTTGAGCTTTCTGCAATTTTGATTATTTGATACTGAGCACTGATATCGTTGTCTGGCATCAGTGAGCCTGGTATCAGTCATTGCCAGCATCCCTTTTACAATATAAATGGTTCCAGGTTTCTACAACTTCTGGAGTCTTGAGTCTTGAGTATTTGTGGGGCAACTTTGAGTTCCCACACCAGTTGGGGCAGGTCTCCCGCTATGTCAGAAAAATTCCAGTGTCACTGTAAGGTCTTGGCATACCATCCTGGAACTTTGTAAAACACAAAACACAGAGGGGGAAATACTCTGGTCATTTTGGGGTGGAAACCAAGTAATGGATTTGTATGAGCTTAGCACTGAGTGCTTTGGTTGGAGTATTTGCTTGTGTGAACTAAATTGCCTTGTGACATATGTAGTTTCAGGAGGCAATTTAGCTCAGGATTTTCAAGGCTTTGCATCATTTTACTCTGTTAGCTGGATCCAGAACAATCTCTTGCTTTTCTCACTCACACTTGAACTGAGTTGTCTTTATAGGAGGAGCGAAGAGTGTCACTCTCACAGTATCAGGCACTTGATGAGACAACACAGGTAAGCTCAGCAACTCTCAGTCTTGGGCACAGCAAAAGTGGAAGAATTGTTGTTTTCTATACCATGTGAAATTGAGATCAGACCCTAAACCTGCAGCGTTTCTTCAAAGTACCAGGCAGTACCTTGCAAGTGATGTTGGAAATTCTGCCAGTTGCATTCCAGGTGTGATAATTGCAACAACTGACTTTTAACTGGTCATGACTCTGCAATGCCAAGAGGAGTCAGTAGCTTCAATTGGTTCAGTGTAGACTGTAGTTTGCAGTTTGACCTTGCCTCTTCTTTCTCTTTCTGATTGTTTGAATGTGGGGTTGGGTCTGTAGATGAATTCAGTGAACGCAGCCATTGACCGAAGAATCCTGGAAAGCAAACTAGCTGGACGAATGGGCTTCAACGTGTGAGAGTGCAGTTTTTGTTCCATTGGTGTCAAAACAAAGGTAGGCTAGTAGAATCAGCACTTTCTGTTATAGTGTATTGCATGTTTGATTTATGCAGGTTTTGAGTTTTTATTAGTGTAATGCATGGTACTTTGTTAGGGGGGTTCTCTTGTCATCTGTTGCAGGGTTCCCCTATTTCTGCCTCTTTTCTTTATTGGCGTTCTGCACGTAATACCCATATCTGAAAGTTTTCCCTCCCTGGGCAGGTACCCCTGCTTCCTGGGGAATTCTTTTTAGAGACAAATTGCTACATTCATAGCTTCAAAGTGCAGTAGAGAAGATTGCAAGGAGGTTTGTTTAGATGCACTGATTGTTTCAAATTTCCCTGATCCCAAGTGGGTGTTTTTTCCGGAGCAAGACAAGCCTGAATATTATAAGATGCAAGTGCAGATTGTATTATAGAACTGACCTTCTAGCCTTCATCCATTGTTCTTCTACCACTGTTATAGGTTATCAGGACCACCAGGACCATGAATGGGCAAGTTCCACTGCATATAATAGTTTCATGTGGGGATATGCTTGCCCTGTCTTCAGATAGTTGCCCTGTCTCAATGATGGCTTTGATTTCTGAGGTTCTAATACTTGTGGTGGTACTTCTGCTTATGACTTGGTCTCCAGTTAACATGTTAACTCAAGTTTGATGGGGAAACCAGCTTCATATAGACACTGATGAAAGACATGAGGTAAATAACTCTCTAGACTTTGAATCTAATGTCATGATGTCATGATCATTGGATTTGGGAGATTTGAACCACCACAAACACTTGCAAACAACTGTAGCAAATCTGGGCTTTTGAAAATGAATGATGTTTGCTTGTTGTATCCTTCATGCGAGCAAATCTGGGCTTTGAAAATGCATGATGTTTGCTTGTTGCAAGTTTCCTTCATACAGTAGGACTGCAGCAGCATCAGTTTTTTCTTCACAAGTGGCTACCATGATTCCTATGGGGCCTGTCAGCATGAAATTAGGTCATTAGAATTGATGAGATTGTAGGTGTAGGGTAAAGCCCTAGGTTGAGGGCATTACCTGCTGCAAAGACTTGCCAGAAATTCAGTGGAAAAATGGAGGCAAAACAGGACTGGGACATTATGAAAAATGAAATGCCCTCCCTGCTCATGGATGAAAAAACATGCTTTATAAGGTTACCTCCAGATAATTTGTAAAATTTCTGGCAGGTCATTATGTTTTTTTTTATAGCAGCAACAGGAATAAAAGTCTCAAAAGGCAATCAATTGAACTACTTACTCATCTGTGTAGAAGATTCCTTACTAGAGGCTTCAAGGATTGAAGAAAACAATACTAAAAATTCCAAATCTTTTTGGGATTAATTTATTAAAATTGTAATGATTTTTATAGACATCTTGGGAAAAAAAATGTCAAATATGTAACAACAGATCATCGAACCTGGCCTGGCAGGCTACTCCAGTGGTACGAAGTACAAGCACATACTGTTGCTTTATGTTCTAGAAGAATAAGCATTACCACTTAATGTAGAAACACATAAAACTGTCATAATAAGCAATTTGGCAAGAACTTAATTGTGAAGCAATGTTTTCTTTCTTGGTTTTCTGATGTAGCAACTCATCCCAAATAATGTTCAATTGATGAAAATTTTGTAGTAAACTGTCAAAACCGTAGAAAAACTGGAGGAAGAAAACCTACTCCAAAACTAGAAAGAGTGTCAAAAAACTGTGACAAAAATTCCAAAAGAGAATGTTTTCTGTTTGGGTGATCACTATTAACTGCGCTGGCCACAATTTTTTTTCCCTCCTGGGGGCGAGGAAACAAACGAAAAAAAAGGAAAGAAAAAGGTCGCATCTTTGGCCATGGGTGTTGTGGTAAGGATGCCCTGGCTATTGGGGGAGCGACAGCAGCTGACATGGCTATCGTGGCCAGTGCATTTAATAGTGATCACCCAAACTAAAGTTTTCCAAGAAAATTAGTGTTCTCCAAAACTGAGCGAGTTTTTGTTTTCTTCATTCACAAAAAGACCAAAAAAAAGAAAAGGGAAAAGCTTTAGACAATGTCATTTAAGTTTTTGAGGTCGAATTTTGCAAACATTTCGTACCCAGAAGCAAAGAAAAGAAAAGAAAAAATACTACTGTTTTGAAATTTGGAGGTTTATGATTAAAGTCAACGCCCCGTGCGAAGGGAAGTGGTGTTCTTTTGTGGCTGAAATTTCAACGGAGATTCCGCGTCTTCACGGAGATTCCACGTCCTCCTCCCTTCTTCCTCCTCCTGCTCCTCCTCTGCTCCCTCCTTGTAACGTTGCTAAAACTTTGACTTTTTTTTCCTAGGAGATTTGGTCGTGAGGGAACGTTTTTCCGCTGAGATTCTGCAAGTGGAGAGGGATTGTGGGAATCTAATCTTGTTCCTATTTATTGGAGACTCCAACAAATGGGTTGTTGGTAAAGGTTGTATTGTGATCTTCTTCCAGTGTGTCATGTGTTTCTTGCATTGATTTCTGTCAGTTTGGAAGTTTTGATGAAATTGTTTTTGTTTTTTTTGGTTTTTTTCTTTGCAGTGTTTTCACAACCCATTTTCCTGAAGTTCATTTTTTTCAGTGTTTTTGAAACTCGGTTGTTATTGATTTCTTGATCAAGATTTCCTTTGGCTGAAAAGTAGATTTTTTTGTGTTCTCTTTCGAACAGTTGCAAGTGGGGTGTTTGCAATTTGGGGGTTTTTTTAAAGAAGGGTTTTTAAAATTGAAGTTTTGGTTTTTTCATGTTTTAGATTTGCAGGAGTTTTCTAGGAATCAGAGTTTGAAGGAGTTCAAGCTCTTCTCATTTGTACCACTCTTGCTCTGAAATTTCCTTTACTGTAGAAGATGATGGTGGTAGGCACTCTTGAGAGGCTTTCATAAATTGGGTGGGACGAGGAAAATGCAGTTGTCTCAACAGTAGTGTTTGATTCCATAGAAAGTAAAGGATCTTGAGTGTTTAGTTATTGGGTAGGAGCTTGTTTTTAGGGTTTTGGAATTTGGTGAGAGTAAGCAGAAGAAGAAGAAGAAGAAGAAGAAGAAGAAAATTTCAGGGGAGATGGTGATTGAGGTCGGGTATGCATTGGCAGACAAGAAAGTAAAGAGTTTTGTGCAGCCATCATTGATTGCACACGCCCGAAGCAAAGGAGTGAATCTGGTGTGGGTGGATATTTCCAAGCCGTTGGAGGAGCAGGGACCATTTGATGTGATCATCCACAAGCTAGCAGGAGAGGAATGGAGCAAGCAGCTTGCAGAGTACAAAGTGAGACACCCAGGTGTTATCATTGTGGATCCTCCTGAAGCGATTGAAAAGCTTCACAACCGTATTTCCATGCTGCAAGCTGTAGCTCAAGTTCAGATCTCTGAAGCTCCAGCAACGTGTGGCATCCCCAACCAATTGATAGTAGAGAATGCTGAAGCAATGAGCAATAAGGAAGCCATTGATGCATTGACATTCCCTGTGATTGCCAAACCCTTGGTGGCAGATGGAAGTGCGACATCTCATGCCATGTTTCTCATCTTCAATGTCCGAGGCCTTGCGAAACTCAAACCTCCAATGGTGCTTCAAGAGTTTGTCAACCATGGAGGTGTGATCTTCAAAGTGTATGTGGCAGGAGAGTACTTCAAGTGCGTGCAGAGGAAGTCTCTTCCAGACATACATGAAGATCAGATGGAGAGTACAGAAGAACCTCTTTCCTTCTCACAAATCTCCAACATGGCTGCTGCTGCTTCAGGCGAGTCAGGCACTTTGGTTGATGAGAACCTTGCAAATGCCAAGTTCCCACCTGCAAGTTTCATTGCTGATATGGCAAATGGGTTGAGAGAGGCGCTCGGATTATGCCTCTTCAACTTTGATGTCATCAGAGATACAAAAGTTGGAAACCGATATCTTGTCATAGACATCAACTACTTCCCAGGCTATGCAAAGATGCCAGAATATGAAAGTGTCCTCACTGACTTCTTCTTGGCCCTTGCTCGGGAGAAAGCTGGAGCCACAGCATCTGAGTCATTGGCTGCCATTGCCAACCAGCTGTCAACCCCCATCAAGTAGTTCCAGCATGACAGTCAATAACTCTGTCAGGTGCTTTGGATTTGCAGTTCAGAAGTGAAATTCAACAGAGTATAAGAGTCCAACAATCTGCAATTTGCGTCAGTGTTTCTCGGAAGTGGGTCAAAGTCGAAACATGAATTGTTAGGATATCTTGCATTACATCATCCTGGTTGTTTAGCTTGATTGTTCTGACATGGGGAGTGTCATCTTGGGTGTGTTAAGATTCTAATTTCTCTGTTAGACCCATCTCTTCAATTGTATTTCTGTAACATTGCAATTGTGGAGGTTTGTCCTGCTCACAGAATCTATGTTTTCAGCTGCCCAAGGTTTCTTGCTTTGAAAGAAAATAAAATCTTCTCAGTTTCTATGAGCTTGTCAACTATGTGCTTTTTACTCATGTACAACTTTCTTAACACTTGTGAATATACTGATGTTATTGGATTTTGACACTTAGCAACACCCATGTCAGGATCTGATGAAATCAGTGTGGAAGCATGGTAGCTAGTCACTGCCACTCATGATCCAGGTGATGGTGTGATGTAATATTTGTTGATGAACTCTCACAAGGTTTTATGACTGCACCGCCTAATACATTTAGTGTGTTTTGCTTTTTCTGAAGCTGATTCAAATTTGCTTGGTCACTTACATATTTTCAAGAGGTTTTTTCCTGCAATCACATTGACATGTTTTCAATGATCCCTTGCTATTGATATGAGCTGCGATTATGGTGGTCCTCCTCTGGGGCCCCTGAGCAGTTTCTGGTTGGAAAGACTTGTTCCACTCTCTATTGCAGGTTGTTGCTGCAAGGATGAAGGTGAATTCCTAGTCCTGCAACAAACTGTGGTATGGTTCTTCTCTTTCTCCTCGTATACATGACTGGAAGAGATGATTGGAAAAAATCTGCTTAATGGGGTTTCCACAGTGGTTCAAATAATTCTTGACATTGTAACATGTGGACATTGATGGTTTGGAGTGTAAGGTTTTGCTATTGTCCATGTGAAGGAATCATCCTGAATTTGTATCTGATATTAAGGTGCTGCATTTTCTCCATTTGAGGTTTGGATCTGATTCTTGGAGGATTTCCATTGGGGTTCATAAACTAGACATTGGGAATCCATGATGTTCATGATTTCTGTATTATTGTGCCCTGAATGCTAGGGTATCCTTTTTAGGGTTTTCTATTGATTTTGTGGGTATTGAAGTTCTTCAATGGTGTTCAGGTTTCAATGTGGCTATCAAAGATTTTCAGTTGTGTTTTGGTCTCAATGTCAATCTATGGTTTGGCTTATTCGGATTTTGATCTTTAATTTGTTTGTTATTTTCCTTTTATGGATTCAATTTGCTCATTCCATTTGCAATCCATCTAGTTTTTGCTTTTCTGAGGATGATGCTTATCCTTGGAACAAGTGATGGAGTTGATGTTTAGTGTGTAATTCAATTTGGCAAACTTGAAGAGTGTGCATATTTCCATCATTTCAAAACCCTGGTATTGTTTGTCACTGGTTTTTTTCTCCATGTTAGGCACAGATTTATTCTTGATGAGCTTGGTTAGTGCTTCATTTTTGTATACTCTTTTGTTGAACACCCACAGAAAAGGAAAAAGATCCAAACAATATCGTGTCAAGTGGTTTGAAAATGTCAGGTGGTCATTGTGCAAATCTAGCTAATTTACTTGTACACATTCACCAAGAAACTTAAATGCCTTGCTTGGGACATGTTTAGAAACCTTGTGCAATTGAGTTTTGGGGATGTTTACTTTTTGGGAATTTCGATAGGAACATGTTGAACTGCTACATCAAGTTTTGACACATCTATGTAACATCCAGCTTGCTAAATTCTTTCACAAAACTTGGATGACCATCCAACCCACTTCCAATTGATGTATACAGATATCAACTAAGTATTTTAGGGCAAGCATGTTAGAATTATATTTCAACTTAAACTAATGTATATGGAGAAGCCCTTGGAATATGTGATACCCCTACTTCACTACCTACTTAGAAAAGAAACCTCAATATCATATTGTGGTATTATATGTGAGTTCTAAGCCCCTTCTCTAGAAATACACCACTATCAACCCCACACTACCTTCCTATTGCACCAATGTAAAAAATGATGTAAGATCAATAAGAC
>Ga0116230_10002669_pt1 | contig 17188 bp, 9 predicted proteins | sample S1TSphfallax_3_FD_88678 | JGI IMG/M metagenome (GOLD analysis project Ga0116230, IMG submission 88678) | Host-associated microbial communities from peat moss isolated from Minnesota, USA - S1T2_Fd - Sphagnum fallax MG | ecosystem: Host-associated > Plants > Peat moss > Unclassified | place: USA...
ATCCGCACCAGTACATTTGTGCATATATGGCCTTACATAGGCTAAATATTATACATACAGCCTATGCTTGTAACCCAACTGCACAAGTTCCATGGGGAACTAACTGACTGATGAGACATAAATCATCAAGTTGGAAATAAAACTTGAGTTGTTTGAACATTAAAGTGCTGGCCTGAGAAAGGTTGAGGGCAAGATATATAGTACGAGAGTGTGCCCAGGTGGATTTGTCTGTGTTAGATACCAGGCTGCTTATTTTCATTGGGGATCTTTGGTTTTATGTTTTCTCAAGCCTCTGGAATCCATGCTAGTAGCTATGTGTGCCTTGGCACTCTCAAGATATGTGTGATCATGAATGACACAACCTATAGAGATGCAACATATTTTGGTGGGTCTGAGGTTTTCTATTTTGTGTGTGCCAAGATTGTTTGATTGGCGGTACGAAAGAGGGGCAACAGATTGTGGTGAAGTTGATATTACCTACAGAGGTAGTCATTCCAAAACACTGTTATTAGAAACCGACAAGAGTGAATTGTGTTGTGCAGTGCAAAGTCCGGGTGATCTCAGAAAACAGACACAGAGAGGTATCTCTGCATGGAAATCCCTCATTCAACAGTATTTTCATCAGAATTCATCAGAAAAGTTGGAACTGCTGGGGAATCTAGGATTGTTAATTACCAAGGAAATCAATCAGTAGACCACATGAATGCCTTCAAATTTTTGGTGCTCTCTGTTCTTTGGTTAGGTAAAGTCTGTAGCTTGCAAGTTCAAGTGACTAGCCTGACCAAAATCGGGACACAAAGCTTTAGTTGCATGGAGCTTTAGTGAACCAAATATCTGCTGTGTTTTTATCACGTAAAATTTCGTCGGCTTGTGAATTTTTTTTAGAGAAATCGTATGGCAAAGCCTAGTCAATCAATGGATGCTCACACCCCTTTTAGTGTTCAACAAAATGCCTATGAGTGAGCAAACACCTAGTCTGAAAATATAGTGTTTGGTTTTGTGGAAACATTCAAACATAAGTTTTTTTTGTGTTCGTTAATGGGGCTGCATGCTTAACCAAAATAAAAATCAAATGTGGTCTATATGTTTGGTGATGGGATGTGAATTATCAAATTGTTTGGCATGCACCTCATCATAAATAGGAGGGGGCATATTAGGCTATTATTTTGAGCGTTCAAGTATGGGTGTGACTTAGGGCCAAGTTTCACAGATTTTGAGCAACCAAGAGTCAAGGTGATCTTTGGCCATGGGGTAATTTTTTTAATTAAGCAACATGCCATAGTTTGGTGATAGGGTGATTTTGGCCAGATTTGAAAACTCCTAGCAATACAAAGCACAGCAATGTTCGGTTATATATATAGGTGTCGGGTTTGCACTTTAAAGGACATGTGCAAGTGATCGTAAATGAACAGAAACCTCAATAAAAATGCAATCCACAAATAATTGAAAAGGAAATTAAATCTAGTTTCAAACAACCCCAAGGTAAAAACATAGTTAAAGGAGTCACCCAAGTGAGTGGACACCTTTAAAATTACATTTTTGTATTTTTGACAAATCACAAGGGAAGTATGATAGTTTGATTGTCATAATTTTTTTCGAAATTTTTTTTATTAATTGCAAAACTTACATGCTCAAGCCTTGACACAAATCAAAAATGTCGTTGCATGTTCAAAAAACTTCAAACCTCAAGTGTGGAGAATTTTTTTATTTAAATGTTTTTTTCTATCAATTATATTCGTTGTTCCTTTTGAAAATTGAAGAGAATTTTAACAAATTGATGATCAAAAGGGCAAAAAAACTTGAGCTAATGAAATTTATTTTTATAACCCACTTTAGCAAATTTGATTCAAAAGCATTTTTGACCTTGATAATTATAAATTTTTGAAATGTGACTTTAACAAAAGTTGTTCATATTTATGTGATACAGGGCATGAATGCAAAATATACATGATATAAAACCAATTTGTAGTCAAAATGTATTGATATCTAACATGTAATGTAAATTGGGTATATGAAATATTAAATTTAAATTATAGACCAAAACAAAAATGACATGTGTCATGTGTAGTCCTTGGAAAAAAACTTTTACATTGGCACCCTTGGCTCCTTTTTTATTGTGTTTTCACCCCAACACAATTTTTGGATCTTGCAAGTTTTTAAAATTCTTACCAAAGCAAAAATATCCTAAACCTTTGCCAAAACATATAAAGCAAGAACAAGTTACATGAGCAAAATAACTATCATTATTGTTTTTACTCTTAAAATTGAGCTTTCAAATATATCCTCCCTACTAACAAGTGTAACAAACAAGTTTTAATGTTTTCTAAAAATCCTAGTTCCTAACGTAATAATGTGAAAATTTCTATCAAACACTTTGTAATCAAACATGAATAGGTAAATGCATGGTCAAGTGATTCATTTTTGACATTTTCAAGATTCCACATCTTACACTAATTAAAAGTCTTATAATTGAATTATTTCTTGAATTATAATTTTATTATAATTATCCCTGTTTTTTTCATCAAAATTATTGGTAGACCATTCTCTAAATATCATTAAACATGTGATTGGTCAAAAATACAAAGTTTGAATATTTCAATGTGAAATGGACAATAAATGATTAAAAAATCCTAAAAATCATGGCCTTTAAAAATAGATAAATAAATAATTCTTGCATTGGGAAAGTTTTATTGCATTTTATTTTTAAATTCCTCATTTCATGGAGGTCTATTTTTCAATTTTTATTTTGTCATTACTATGACATATTTTTTGGATCCACATTTTTCATTTTATTTACCTAATAAACATAGTGTCATCATTTTATGTTCATCTTTTTTTTTTAATTCATTCAAATTTCTTTAAATGATTACTAAAGTCTATTACAAAATGGATAATTAAAATTCTAGTGATGAATTTCATTTGCAACTAGTTTTGTAAGGGACTAAGAATGGTTCATCCTTTTTTGTGAGGGGAAAAATGATCAATCTTTTTTTTGGTAATCCTTTATGTATTACAATTTTATTTAAATTTATTATTATTATATGAAATTCTTGATTTTAGAAAATTAACAACTAATTCCATATCTTATAGGAAACCATTTTTTATATTACACAAGTTCAAAAAATGTTGTAATATCATAAAATTGTAATTAAATATGTATTTACTAATTCAATTATGTGTATTTTTTAAAATTATTATTTTCAGCTAACACAAATGTGCAAAGGAAAATATTGAATATTCAAGAATTGTTTTTTAAAAAAAGTAGTAAGGGCAAAAAATTTATCAAAATTTACAAAATTTGGAAAAAAATCATAAAATAAATTTTCATAAATAATTTGAAAGTGTTGAATGGGCAAAGGAAAAAAGTCTTTTGCTTCTGATTTTTGTAGCTTATACCAAAGAACATGGAAAGAAACTAATGTTTCATTGTTATAAGTGAATGAATTAGGAAAGTAAAACATATTTCTTTATAGTAATGTTAAAAGATTTGAAAAGAAAAAAACATGCATATACTTTTGATGAGAATAAGGTCCAATTGATTAAAAACATTAAATCCAACAATAGTGATATTGTAATTGGAAATCATACAAATAAAATTCTCCACATGGGTTAGTCTTGATGTGATGCTAGCTTCAACCATGCCTTGACTACTAACTATATGTGTTTCCTTCCATGTTGATTCAAAAATATTAAATTTTTTTTCCCTTGAATATATTATAATCAATTGCACTACCAATATTAATCTATAATGCAAAAAAAAAAAATCAATTTACATACATTTAAATGTCCCTTGTCACAACTTTGAATCCAATGTTGAAAATGTCCTCAAGCACTTCAATCATATAACCTTAACGGAATTTTTCAATCCTAAAAGACAAAAAAAAATATTTTGAAGGTCAAAATGGAATGAGGACAAGGTGAAAACAAGATAAAGTATACAAAAAAAGTAATCACACATGTAGTCATAGTTTTTTTATATCATAAACATGAAAAAACCTATTGAAAACTTTTTAAACTTTCATTATGAAACAATGGTGCACTCCATTGAATTTATGGTAAGCTACACATAAAATGTGAAGGTTTTAATATAAGAAAAATGGATGAAAAATATGTTCTAAACTAGTTGATTTTCAAAATTTACAACATACATTTATATGAGAACTTTAATATATTATGATTATGATATGAAATTTTTAAAAACACATTGATACATAATAGTGTTTTATCCATTTGAAAGTATACAATTGTACTTTCATCATACTTTCATACACTTGAAGCACAAGTTTCATGTATTTGTATTTCTAAAAATGTATTTAAATGCATATTAAACATGCAGTTATTCAATATTATGCAATGAAATCAAAGAGCTTCTTATCAATCATTAAAGTAAAAAATATTCATGAATTCAATGCACTAAATATTAATTTAGGGATACTTTCTGCCAAAAAAAACTATCCCTCATTAGCATATTTTACCATCTTTTCACCCTACAATATATTTTTATGTAATGTGTTAAGATGCTTGTGATTTCTTGGGTGTGAAATGTTAAACACACATTTCAAAGTTGAATAATGAAAATATTCAAATTATATCACCTTAGGTTAACATGAATTAAAATATTTATTTAAATTTTCATTAAGATTGGGGGGAATGAAAAGGGTCAAACTCCATTAATTATAAAAGGGATTAAAATTGATGTTTAGAATGAATTAGTGAAGTTCAATTAATAAACCTAATATTTATAAAAATAATCTAATGAATGTTTAATACTCAATGTTGGCTTGAACAAGTATGTGTCCAATTCAAATTAAAAGGTGTTGATTAAAATATATCAAAAACATTTAAATTGTAATTTTTTATTTTTATATGCTTATGTGATTATTTAATAAAATACTACTAATATAAATTTATTCCTTTTATACTAATTTAGATTGTAATTTTATAATAGTTTTACATATTAAGTTCATTTATAATATTTAAAAATTATAATTGTGAATCCAAATAATCCATGTGATTGTGTTTTCGCCCAAAGTAGAACATGAAGACGAGTCTCATCAAAAACTAAAACTAGCATTAAACCAAACATGGTTTGATGATTAGGAGAACTCTTACAGACAAAACCCAAACTTAATCATGTCTTCACATTAATTTACTACAGCGACATTTTGTAGTAATGATAAAACATCCATAACAAAAGATAGAATGATGTGGACTTCTAGTTATCACTTAAATATGTATGACTATAAATTAATTATGGGTGCAAACAAAATAGAATGAACCAACATGATTATTTTAGAAAACGATTACATTTTTTTCCCAAATTTTTTTTTTTCATATGAATGAATTTTGGAACAATTTTTTTTCAATTTATTATAATAAATGTTTATAGTTGTACTAGTATATGACATTTTTTTTTCATTTTTGAATAAATATGAGTTTTTGCAAATTTATTGATTCCTTATAAATTTAGTATTCTTTTTATAAAAATGATAACAATTTGAATCATAAACAAAATTTCTTTTTTTTTGTATTAAAATCTTTATCACAATTTTTTTAACACATCATGTAGATATACCTAGCTCATTTATATGTGATAAAGGACTTTCAAATTTCTAAAATTTTATATCAATTTTGGAAAGTTTTTTTTAATTTTTTAAAGTTTTAAAATTCCACATATTTTAAGGTATGAGTGTTTTTTCAATGAGGTTAATAAGTTTTTATCATTTTTGTTTTTTTTCCCATCAAATGTGTTTTATTATATGAGTTTTTTTTATAGTCCTTTGCAAAATTGACTCATGTTTGATGCCATAGGTGTTCATTTTCAAAGGTCCAAAATCAAAACTTAAATTTAAAATTTCATCAAATGGATTTTTGGTTTAAATAATTTGACAATCATATGAATGAAACAACAACTTGCCATGATTACCATGGTTTTGAATGGCAAAACATAATATTTATCCAATCTTGATTATTTTTCTTTATGATCTAACGTCTTTTTGGCTCATTGGATTGTGATTACACCCATATTGCAACTATCAAATGATTATATTTTGAACAATATGGTAGTTGATATGTGATTGAAAAATGATTACCATGCAATGACGTAGATATTAATATTTGATGTGGCAATTTCAAATGATTATGAAATGACTAAAATATGAAGAGCCAATTAGAGATTGATTATAAAATGACTAATGTATAATGACATGGGTAATGTTGACCACTTACAGGTTACCTAGACATATTTACCTACCCACCACCCACCTACCCACCTACCTACTTCTTATTTATCATCGTATAATTTGTTTGTTATTTACCTCATAATTTTGTAATGATATAAAATGAACACTCTACACCAAAATGTGTTCTAGTTCATTTTGGGTTTCACTAAATTTTGAATGAATTTGGAGATTTTTACCATGATGAAACTAGTCAACCCCCTAATGAACGAAACCATTTGCTACGAAATTGGTTCATTAATACCTAGTGAAACAAGGTTACTATCAAATGAAATACAAGTTTATCAAGCCATTCACTTGCTAATTAATTAACTAGGCAACATGGAAATCAATTAAATTTATTTAATGCATAATATTATTGATAATTTCATGATTTTCAACCTATGAGTTATTAACATGTGTCACTACCTAGGCTAAATTAAAAACCTAACATAAATATGTAGACCACGTAATCAACCTAAGCACCTATTCTAGAGAACTAAGTAAGAAAATATTCAATCAAATTACCACTCTTGACCATGCACACACCACTTTTGAAGTTTGATCTTTTGACATTTAAAATGGAAGTAAACACCCTTACTATCAAGCCACCCCATTTGTTGTGATAATGTGTTACATTGCATTCTATTTATCAAATATTTCATTTTAAACATGATGAAAATATAAAATTTGAAAATTCATATCTTATTGAGATTTTTTCCAAATGAAATTATTCAAATTTACTTTTTTTAAAATTCAATAATGTACATAATTAAATTTATTTCTTTTTGAAAATGTAAAATCATTTGAACCAAAAAAAATTGAATATCACTATTCAATAACATTTCAATGACCATTATTTTGAAAAGGAAAATGTTTAATAAATGGAATTTTTTATTAATATAATAATATTGCCTATGTTATGTTACTTTCAGGTATTATAAGGCTACATTTCATTAATTTAAATTATTTCTCCCTACATTATTTATGGATTTTTTTGTTATTTTCAATTACTTTTGGTTATTTTTTGTTATTTTTCATTATTTCACCCTAGGTTACTTTTGGTTATTCTAAATTACTTTTGGTTATTTTAACCTCTTTCATCTTAGGCTATTTTTTGCTATTAAATGTTCTTTTTGTTATTGTAAATTATTTCATTTTAAGCTACTTGTAGCTATTATAAATTACTTTTGGCTATTTTAAATTATTTCATCTTAAATTATTTTAAATTATGTGATGTTATTGTTGCTTATTTTTGGCTATTGACAATTATTTCACCTTATATTCATATTAGCAATTATAGGTTATTGTGAATTATTTCACCTAAAATCATTTTTGTCTATTATAAATTATTTCACCCGAAATTATTTTTGGCAATTCTAAGCAATTTTAATATTTGGTTATTAGTGGTTATTCCACTCATGGCTATTGGTTGTTCTTTTATTGGGGTTATTGATGGCTATTAATAGTTATTTTATTATACGTTATTCTAAATTATTTTTCATAAGCTATTATTGGTTATTCTAGGTTATTTTACCATAGGTCATTATTTATTTTTTAGATTATTTTAAGTTATTATATTTATGATAAAATAATTTATAATACATAAAATAAAATGAACTTGAATAACCTAAAGTATAACTTGAAATAACATATATTAATTTAGAATAAAATAACCTAAGGTATAACCTAAAATTAGTTGAATAATTTAATTTTAAATAACTTATAAGCTTATAATAACCTAACTATGATACCTTAAGGTAGAATAATGTATAATAACTTAGGGTACAATAATTTATAATAGCGTATAATAACTTATTATAATGTAGAATATAAGTTAGAATAATTTAAATAGCTTTAAATAATATAAGGTATATTATAACGTAGCATATATAAGGTATTTAAAACAACATAGAAATAAACCTATTTAGTACAATAAATTATCATAATGAATTATGTCAACATATTCACATAATAAACTAATTAACCTACCTACTACCTACTTAACTTAGTTAACCTACCTAAATTAATTAAGCTTAATAGGTTACGTTAACTACTTAGTTTAATGTAACTTATTAAGCATACCTAAATTAATTTACCAACTAAATTATAATAGCGTTTTCTAGCGAACTATTAGCTATTAGATATTATATCAAGAAACATTCATAGATAATTGCAAAGAAAACCCATGGATGGGTACATTGAAACGATAATACTCCAATTGAAATAGCAAAGTTTGCCATGTATAGTCTATGTTTTTTTGTTCATGTGGTAGAATATATTATTACAGTTGCAAAAACTTTCATTATAGTTGTAAAAATAATTACATTATCACCCATCAATGAATGCAATCAAAATTGGATGACATTGTTCACTTTTCATCTACATTTTGAATCAAAATCATAATAGTCGTAAGTTGTAATTATATCTATGACTAAAATTTGGTTCAACCCTTCTTTTAATTGCATACATAATTACAAAAAGTTGCAATTACATGGACTAACACATTATTAGTTGTAAAATAAGTTGGTTTGGACATTAGCCACATAGTAGTCACAAAAATATGGTTGGATGAATAACGTTTCTTCTCGTGCATGTGAAAAAAAAAGTATGAAAAAAATTGGACACCTTTTGATGGTGTAGTCCATTGGTAAGTATTAGCTTATCATTGTGAAGGTGAAATAATATTGGCAACTATAAAGTCCCACATTGAACATTTAACAACTTTTTCACCTAAACATCTTGTTCAACATTACTAAAGGCCCTTTAGTCATATAATGTCCAATATGGTTATAAAATTAATCATAAATGGAGTCATAAATTTAAATTTTTCTTCTATTAATTATTGCCATTTATATGAATATATGACTACAATTAGAACGACACTCCTAATAGTCATTTTCAAAAATGTGACATGTGTCATTTAATTTTGGTTCTTTTAAATTAGCCTAATTAGGTTGGCAAGTAAACTAACATAAGTAGGCTCGGTTTGAATACATCAACCTAAGTTAACCAACATAGGTTTAAATTAGCCTACACATAACACAACCCTAAGATAGTTTAAGTAGCCCTAGGCTATACTAGGCTAACCTATAATGAATTATAAAATCTTATGTTAACCAAGGTCTTCCAAGGGAAGATTAAGATAACCTAAGGCTAATTAGCCACCTTTGCCACTACTAGTGTAAGTTGGTCTTGTGTTACACCAAGTTTATCCTCAATGGTTAGCTACTCCATTTGTGGTGAACGTTGACCATGCATACCTATTGATAACCCCTATTACCTTTCAAATGATAATAGGAATTCATTATCCTAATGAGGTGTTGGTGAAATCTCCTTCATCACCCACTCCCTTTGTTACTATACTATATATTGAAGTGTAGGAATTTTCTCCCTATGCTTTCTTAGTACATGTTATATGGGCTCCTATAGTGGGAATATTATTATTTTTTTAATCTTTAAAAATGAGAATGATGTATAATTAAACTAAATCATAAATTATGTGCCTATTATAATTAATGTATAAGTAAAGTGATTATAATGATTCTATAATAATCAGATATTAATTACAATTATTCAAAAAATATAAATAATTTGTGTATTATTCTATGTTGGAATGTATTTGATATATCAGATATTAAAGTAATTTAATGTTATAAATTAGTATAATTATCATAATTATATCAATGAATTTAACTACAATAAAATTACTATGAATATTTTGAATATTAGTTTAAATTAAAAATTAGATGTTATGATATTAAATTTAATTCTAAATCAAATAATTATTCTAATTAATTTTTAACTACTATAATTACAATTTTTTTGAAATTCTTGGAATTTTTTCATGATTGAGAAATTAACGATAATTTGTGTACAAAATATAACCTACATGTAATTTGAATACAATAAATATATATAACCCATATTATGTACACATGTAGATTTTAATATATTTTCATGTATTAATGGGTAGGTTACATGTTGGAGAAATAACCAACATTAGTTGCAAACAAAAAACAATCACAAGTGGCTACAAATTGATTGGTTATGAAATTTCAATTATATTTTAATGAATGTCCATTGTCATGCTAAAATAGAATCAACCTTGGTCAACCTCGGGTTAACTTAAGTCAAAGCAAGTTGAGCTACTTAGGGGAAAGTTAGGGTTGATTAAAAATCACCTCATTTGGTTGCCTTAAACCATGTGGCAATTGGAACAACCAAAAATTCTATACCAACCAAAAATATTTTGGCTAACAACTAAAAAACATAGTAAAGGTCATCAAAAACAATTTGGGCAAGAACTAAAAATTTTCAATCATTGGATCAATGGTGAAGATTGAAGCATTGTCCATTAGATTGAGAAAATTTGACAATTGAAAATTCTAACATTGTTTTAAAAACTTTAGTTGTCTAATTTGGCAACTAAAATTTTTTAGTCTATGAGTTTGGTGACGAGAAATTAATGATTGAATTTTTCGAACAATGACCACATGTTACAAATAATAAATTTGTCTTTTCCAATCGTTGGATCAATGGTGAAAATTGAACCATTGTTGATTTGATGGTTAAAATTTTTCTAGCAATGACTAAAAAGTTTTCTAGTAGTGATTAAAAATAATTTTAGGTGGTGAGCAAACAAATTAATTGTTTGATTTACTGATCAAATGTTGACAACCAAAAAATTTCAATTATAGAAATTAGTTTCATTAAAAAAACTCAATTGTTGAAAAAAATGTTTTAACATTTAATTTGACAAACGAAACTAACATAGCCAAATGGACATCGACATGACAACAAATACAAATTGGATATATTACATTATTTCTTACAACCTTGAGGTTTATTTGACCAAACAATTACTTTTGAAACTACACCATAAGTTTTTTCTTATTGTTGTGATATGTTTCCACCATGTATGATCAATGTTGACGCACTCCCAAGCTCTTAGTTAGACTCAAATGTGAATCTAAGGTGAAAATAATGGAAGAATCAAGAGTTGGGGGCACGCTCCTTAACTTGTAGCATTTTCAGAGGTAAAGGGGTATGTTGGAGCTCCGAGATGAAACTAGGAAGAGTGACAAGCATTTATTCACTCACACGGACTTACACAAAACCAAACAACAAATTGGTTAGTGCCTTGTTAAAGCACTTTTGGTGCTAAGACGAGCCACGGGCAAATTCGGACTCACAAGACTCACCATGGCCCAAACTTGGGGGAAGCCACCACCTTCCCCCTTATAGCATACTTTGTGCCTCTCCAAGAGGCCCACATCCAAATGACATTTTGTCTCGGGACTCCCAAATGGGTGTCCTGAAATTCTCAAAGTTAGGATTCCCATGATTTTGAGGCCTCATAACTTTGTGTGTAGACCTCCGACTGAGATGAAGTCTGAAACAAAGTTGTAGCCCTCGTTGAGAGCTTTTGAACGATATGTTGCACGACACCTACACGCAAGGAAATCGCATCAATTCCCAACTTTTAATGTTGAAAGTCAAATTACCAATTTGACTCTCGACCTTTCTTTTGGCCATAACTTGTGTTTCAAATGTTCAAATGGGTCATGTGAGCCCATTTTAGACATCTATGTTTCAATAGCTTTTCAATAGTATAAAAACTCTTCAATCCATTGGGTTTTGACCCCTACAATCACTTTCTAAACATTTGGGAGTCCACTGGGACTCCAACTCCCAAGGTGGGAGCTCCTTTGGGAAGGTGAAGGTTCATTCCTTCACACTTTCTTTCATTGTCGGGCTTCCTTTCTTGGCCCGCAACCTTGCAACCCCTTGCCTTGGTTGCAAACCCAAAGTTAAGGTTACGACAAATATGGTTATAATTGGTACAAAATAGGTTATTTTTATTATTGTTTATATTCCATGTTACAATTATATGGTTACAAGTACAAACTTTGGAATTATTATATATATATATACTTTACCAATGCCTTGCTCATAGGTTAAAACAAATTCCTTGTGATGTTGTAATGGTGTCCTTTTCATTTCCGCATTTGCAATATGGAGGTAAGGTTTTAGTCCAAATTTGAGAATTATATATTAAAAAAATATCAATAATTTTCATCTACAAATAATAACCAACTTCATTAATTTTTCGTAATAACTTCCACTCTTTTTGTTTTATCTTATTTGAATATTTTCAATTGCAAGTACACCTATTCATCATTCTTCATTTTCCAAAAACACTTACAAAATGTTTATTTTAACTAAGTGAATGCACAATCAAGATGTTTTCCCAAAACATTTTGACCCATTCCAAGATTGTATGTCATAAAGTAAACATAAACAAATTCATAATGTCTTCATCTTCAATCTCTCCATTAGATTTGATTACAACTTTGAACACCCACACATGTGCATTAAGATCAATATCCTTGACATAATGAGGATATAAGAGCTACTTCTTGGTATGTTGCCTCGTAGGTTTCACTATTGTATTACTTTTCATTACATGTGATACCCAAGTATGTAATGGCATATTCTCTGATTTTCATTAATTAGTAGAATTGTAATTCCATTAAATAGTGTCAAATAACTACCTCCAACTGCATGCATCCTTATCATAACATTGTAGCATTCCATACAAATATTAACAAAAAATACAAATAAGACATTAACATTATGGGTAGAAAAGGTAATAACTAATATTTATATACCTCTTCTTGCATCTCTAAGATAAATTAATCTTCCTAAATATGGATCAAATGGTTATCTTCCGCTACTTTTACCAATTATCATGATAGGGACTTCACCATGTGCAAAGAATATTAATTGATGATAATTGTTGCAACCTTAGCCCTAGACTCGCGACCAAGGCAAGGGCTTGCAAAGGTGTGAACCAAGAGTGAACCCGAGAGTCACATTTCATGCTCTTGAGACTGCAAGTGAGCTCCCATTTTGGGAGTTGGAGTCCCAATGGACTCCCAAATCTTAAAAAGGTGATTGCATAGGTCAAAACCAATTGGATTGAAAAGTTCCATATATCATTGGAAAGCTTTTGAAACTTAAATGCCTAAAATGGGTTCGCATTATCCATTTGGATACTTAAAACACTATCACAAAAAAAAAGGTTGAGAGTCAAACTACGAATTTGACTCCCGACCACTAAAAGTCGAGAATCGCCCCAATTTATTTGTGTGCAAATGGTGTGTCACATACCGTTGAAAATTCTCGATAAAGGCTATAACTTTGCCTCATACCGCATCTCAATCGAAGGTCTGAACACAAAATTATGGGCCCCCAAAGTCACAAGAGTCCCAGTTTTGGGAATTTTAGGACTCCAACTTGGGAATCTTGGGACAAAATGACATTTGGGTGCTGGTCCCGTGGCTAAGCATAGAGAATACTATAAGGGAAAAGGTGGTGGTTTTCCCCAAGTCCAGGCCATGGTGAATCTTATGAATCCATGTTTGCTAGTGGTTCGTTTGTGCACCAAAATGTTCTAACTATGCATTAACCAACTTGTTGTTTGGTTTGTGTAGGTTTGTGTGAATAATTGACTTACTTGTCACTCTTCCTAATCCCTATCTCGAAGCTCCAGCACACCTCTTTACCCTTGAAATGCTACGAACCAAGGAGCGTACCCCAACTCCTCATTCTTCCATTATGTTCACCTTGGACTCACATTTGAATCTATCAAGGGGTTTGGGGATGCATCAATAACCCCCTATTAGAATTTTTGTTGTAACACATCCAATTATGAATGCACTTCTAGACCTTTTAACTTCATTTATATAGGTATTCCAAATGACATAGGTAGGTGGGACAAAACCTAATTAGGTTGAAAAAATAGTTACATGTGCAATAATTAATTTTGTTCTTATAGGTAATTATGTAAATAATATTGCACGGTTTATTATTAATGTTAAAACAAGTATCACATATGTAACATGCTCACTACAAAATGGTATATATGATAGTCTTCCATTCACTTCAATAATAACATGTATCGTCTCCACATATTGTTGATCCAATATCAATGTTTCACTAAATCTTGTCATTTTCCACCCCCACATTGTAACTATTGTTCAATTTGACTACATTTCAATTACATTTGGCCATTTTAAGTCTGCAAATGGCTTATTGCACTAATTAATGATCAATATTATTCATAGTTGTTATGTTGATTATGTTATTCACTTATGATTATAATTTTGACCTTATTTATCATTTAGTAATTTTACATTGTTGACGTGAAAATTAAAGTAGGTTTTAACTTTATTTACAGAATGCATTATAATGGGTTAATGATTATTTTGACATTTATTTAACTGTCAACACAGTACATGAATTGAACTATCAACTTTTAACATGTTGAAACCATTATTTAGGAATTTCATTTTACTCTTACCATAATTTATTCAAATATATATAACAATTTTAAACCCCACATTTATATTGGAATGAATTAATGATCTTTTTCACATTTTTTAAATTATCAAAAGTGAACCGTTCACTTTTAATGTATTAAAATAATTATTCACAAATTACATTTTGTAATTATTATAATATATCAAAACACATGCAACTTAGTTTTTGCATTTATACTTGAATGGTTTAATGATTTTTTCACATTTCTTGAATTGTCAACATTTTTACATGAGTTGAATCATGCATTTTGAACTTATTGAAAACATTATTCAAAGATTGCATATTGCACTTATTAATATATATTGAAACACACATAACAACTTAATGTTTCACATTTATATTTGAATGGATTAATGATATTTTTCACATCTCTTGAACTATTAACATTTGCACATGAGTTGAATCATTCACTTTGATGTCGTTAAATCCACTACTCATAAATTACATTTTGCACTCACCACAATTTTTTGAAATGGATTTATAAAAATTTGGGAAATCCTACGACTATATTTTAAACGGGTTAATGATTAGATCAAAATGTTCATGTATGCAAAGTTTAGGATGGATGTAAAATTTTTAATTAGAATTTTTTTCATATATTAAATTCTTGTACATTTATGTAAATTTAAAATCTATGTTTTTTTCCTAGTTTGTTGTAGGCATCATGGACAAGTTTATTATTATTGAATGTTCATGATGGCACATCAAGAAAACCTCAAAAATAATCCCTAATTTTTCCCCAATTTTTTCTTAGTGTATGAAAAACAATCCATGTTAAAAACAATGGATTAAAATTCTAAAATTTTAAATATCATTATTATTATTATTATTTAAAACTACATCATTAATATTTATATTAAATTTTCAAATAAATTTGATGTTGGAATTTTTTATGTGTTTAACGTTGGGATTATTGAAATCACTTTTAAACTTTTACTCATTAAGAGTAACCTTTTTTCTTTGAAATTTGTAATCTCAAATTTTTTGGCAATCTTTTTTTGTGTTAACATTTTTTCTTGAATTTGCACTATTTTTTCAAATTTTCCCCAATAAGAATTGCCAAGTTAAAAAAATTCAAAACCAAAAAAACATGTTGGTTGGGGGTGGGGGAGTGTGGGGTGTTAATCCAACTATTTAAAGACAAAATTTCACCAAATTAAAGAAAACTATTTTTAAAAAGGATAAAAATGTAAAATATATTCTTCCATCATTAAAAATAATAACAATATGTTCTAATTTTTTCAAAGTTAGGTAATAAATTATTTACATTATTGTATGATTCATCTTGCTAAAAAACTATGGTCTTGATAATTAAATGGTTATATTGACTCCTTAATTAATGTTTCTTCTTATGACCAAGTTCTACCAATTTAAAATGGTAACAACATTAAGAAATGATTTTTTTAAAGAATTATTTTTGTCAAATTTAAAATATGTTTTGTCAATTTTTTACAATAAAATATAGTAAAGAACCTTAATTTTGAAGGATTTAAACAAGTTTCCAACTTGCCTACAACAAATGTGATAATTTTTTGATGGATGATTACCATTTTAACAACATTGCAAACATAAATAAATAACTTGTAATTAATCATATTGGGGAAAGTAAAAACTTGAAATCCTACAAAAATTGGACATATTTTACATATTGAAAATAAAATAAAATAACATTTAATGAATGTATTTTTTAAATTGACATTGAATTTACAAAGATTCTATGTCAATTTAAACAAAAACAATTTGTAGATTTATTCATGACATTCAATTTCAAGTTATTTTATCCTTTCAAATTCAATTTTTATAATATCTATTTTTTTATATAAATTACTAAATTTTTTTTTAATATTTTGATTGCAAGTCCTAGAACCCATTGTAGAACTATATCATTTAAAATTTAATTTAATTTAAAAATAATTTAAATCAGAAAATCATTTGTTGATGTTGATGGCCCTTTTTATTTTTCAAAAAGGTGGAAATTCCCACAAAAAAACATGTGGTTACATCATTAATATTTATGTGTTGATCCCAATTTCTTGGTAATATTTTTGTTGTTTACATTTTTTTTTGAATTTACATTATTTTTTCCTAATTTTTCCTAATAGGAATTGCCAAGTTAAGAAAATTGAAAACAAAAAAAACATGATGGTCAGGGAAGGGGGTTAATTCAACTATTTAAACCCAAAATTTCACCAAATTAAATTGTGTGTCCTTTTACAAAGGAAAAAAATGTAAAATATATTATGATATATATATATAAACTTTTTTTTCAAAGTTGTGTAATTAATCATTGGTATTAGTGTATGATTAATCTTGCTAAACAAATATGGTCTTGATAATTAAATGGCTATTTACCACTTAATAAATGTTTCTTCTTTAAACCAATTTCTACCAATTTAAAAGGGCAACAACATCAAAAAATGAATTCTTTGAAAGAATTTTTTTTGGCCAAATTAAAAATATATATTGCTATTTTTTTACAATAAAAATATCATAAATAACCATCTATTATATAATTACAACATGGTGTGTGTGTGTGTGTGTGTGTCTGTCCGTCTTTTACTTATCTTTTCATTTACTTCACA
>Ga0116230_10002671_pt1 | contig 17183 bp, 10 predicted proteins | sample S1TSphfallax_3_FD_88678 | JGI IMG/M metagenome (GOLD analysis project Ga0116230, IMG submission 88678) | Host-associated microbial communities from peat moss isolated from Minnesota, USA - S1T2_Fd - Sphagnum fallax MG | ecosystem: Host-associated > Plants > Peat moss > Unclassified | place...
AATTGCATAACTTCAACATAAAATAAGTTACCAAGTTGAAGACGTATGCTTTCAACATCTAAAACTAAAGAAACAAACATTTGAATGGGGGTAGTTGATGCATTTTCATCAACTTTGCACACACTTTCAACAACATGAAATTCATTTTTAACCATCAAAAACACAAAATGTATATAATCACAAAATACTAAAAATGAAAACACACTCAAATTAACAACATAGACTTTCGAGCTCCCCCCCCCAAAAAACACAATGAAGTTGTGAATGTTGAAGTTTACTTCTATTGTGAAATGGGGGCACCAAACTTTCCTTGATTCACCAAGCAACAAATTCAAATCTCCTTTCGAATGTCTTTGGCCAAAAAGACAAAGAACATTACAAAACAAAATAACAAAAAAAAAACATAACAAGAGAAAAAAATCTAAAATTCCTTAGCTTCAAAATTCAAAGGATTGAATTCCAAGAACACATTTGAAGGTCTGACATTCAAAGCAGAAAAACAAAGTTGTAGCATTTGGTTGTTACAAAAGAGGAGATTAAAAAAGGAATGCAAAGGAATAAAACTAAAGCAAAACACTTGATTGTTGATTGTTGAAAAAAAAAAAACCCTGATTGTTGTGAAAGATTCAAACATAAAAATAAGCACTTAGTTGTTGTGAAGGATCAAAACACACATAAACTAATTTGAAATGAAAAATTGGAGCTTAGAACTAATTTATTAAAAAACAAGATAACAAGCTTGGAACAAAGATAAAGAAAAGTTCAAGTGGTGAAAATGATAGTTAATATTTTGTTTCCTAAACCCCAAGCCTAAACAAAATGCATATTTGATTTTTTTAAAATCTTAATATGACTAGATATTTACTTTGTTTAAACCCCTTTGAACATATACAATATCATATGTAAAAGTACTATGGTGATAGGCATTAATTGATTGTGTATTGAGTTGGTTATAATGCAAAAGTAAATAAATCCAAATATGGATGAATTTATATCTAATAATTATGCATATGGATGACCATATTTTGATGGATAACCAAACAACATTGGTAATTTCCTTGGGTATGGGATTGAATGAAACCTTGACCATGCATTTGAATACATCTTAGCCATAGACATTTTTAAATTCCTAGATTGCTCTCAAGGTCACACACCTTGGACCTTGAGTTCCATCCTTAATTCCCAAGGCCCTAATAACAAGGCCTTCCTTTATATTGGGCTCAAATTTTTAATGTAAATGGAGAACAACTTAAATTTAAGATTATAACCTCCTTGAAAAGAGGAAGCAATTCACACCTACTTAATAGGCACAAGGTGCCTCTTGCATTTGAAAAATAAGTGTAAGTTATTTCCCCCACCTACAAAATAGGTTTAAGTTGTTTATTTTTTTATTCATATTTTACATTGGGTAAAGGCCTATTGTTAGGGCATTACATTCAAACTTTGGGTTTCGCATTTGGCTCCAAGGGTGTAATGCCTTTGACAATAGAGCACATTGGCGAAACAAATTTTTTATTGTTGAAAAACCCTTTTATCCAATATAATTTATCCATGACAAAATGCAAGTTTGTTTTCTACAAATTCCCATGATACTTGCCAAGTATCATGGGAAAAAATTACAAATATATATTTTTATCCTTGCTTTACAACATTCCTTAAAGAAACACCCCTTGGTTCCACCTCGTACATGTGTTTATTTAAAGAACACCCCACATTTTGGCCATTGTGTTATAAAGAATTGGTTTAGAATAATAAATCACTAGTTCAACCATAATTTTAACCATCAATTTTAATGTCTCATTTATATATTTTCAAGGTTTTTTTGTTAGGTGGGACATGTACTTTACAAGTTCCACATTTTGGTTCTACCCATTCCATTAGCAATGTAAATCAATAGTGGGGAACACCTTGTGAATTTGGAATAGGCTTAATAAAATCCCTTACCATCTTGCATGCCATTATTAGGTGGAATGTGCCCTAAGGGGGGTTGTTTTATTAACAAATAAAGAAATCCTTGCATATGTTCAATTCAAACATGCAACTAATGGAATTGAAAATTGACAAACACTAAACATCATCAATGAATTAAATGTGGCATTAGTTTTAATGCAATTGCAAGATAATGCCCAAACAAGAAAAATATTTTTGATTTTTTTAGTTATATTCAAACTATGATTTAACAATTTAATTATCTTTATCACACAATATTCTCAAGGAAAAAAGTGATTTAATGGTTAGAGTCTCCTCTTTCAACCAAAGGGTGCAAAGTTTGATCCTATTTTCAACTTTTTTGTTTCTTCCATGGATGAAATCAAAGAAAAAAATAGATTTGGGCAACTTCTTCAAGCTAAATGTATGAAGAAAAAAACTTTCCTTGGGAAAAATGAGACAAAGTGGCAACCCAAACCATGTTCCTCCAAGGAGCAACTTTCCTAGGGAAAAAAGGAGCAACTTTTTTGGAAGAAGAAGACCAAGTTACCTTGGGGAGCAATTTCCCTCAAGGAAAACTTCTTTGAATGTTTGAGAAGAAAATATAGGGAATAAACTTTGTCTAAATCAAATGTTTTTTATACCATTGAAAAGATCTTAAACATAGATATCAAAATTGATTTTTCATTTTTCATTTGAAGTTATGAACTAAAAGTTACAATGAAAAAAAAACCAAGATCAAATTTCTAAGTCCTTTCCTTCCCTAGGGAGAAGCGGATTGAGTTGCCCCAAGGAACAACTTTTTGTTTGAAAAAAAATACAAGGAATAAATTTTATCATAATCAAATGATCTCAAAGTGTAGATATTGAAAGTGTTCTTGCATTTTTTTAATTTGAAGCTATTAGTTAAAAGTTATGGCAAAAAAAAAGAGCTAAAGGTCAAGTTACTCCCCTTTTTTCCTAGGAAATTGCTCCATGGGGAACATGGTTAGAACTAGCATTTTTTTTTTCCTCCAAGCATCTATCTAGCTTGAAGAAGTTGTTTTTAAATTATTTTTTCATCCAATTCTTGTATGGAAGAAATTAAGAATTTAATAAATGATTGTGCCCTATACCCTTTGGTTGAAGGGGAGAGATTCTAACCCCTAAATCATTTATTTTTCTTTGAAAATACTATGTCATAAAAATAATTAAACTATTAAAATCATAGTTTGAGGTGCAATAAAAAAATTCAAAAATATTTTTCTTGTTAGGCATTGCCTTGCAACTGCATCAAGACTAGTGTTGCATTTTATTTGTTGCTCTTATTTTTAGTTTTTGCCTTGAAAATTAGGGTTGAGTTTTCCAAACCCTAATCTTGTTGAACCCTTTGTTCAGATCAGGATTGGGTTTCCCAAACCGTAATCTCGTTGAACCCTCTGTTCAGATTAGGGTTTGGAGAACAGGAAGCGCGATCCCGAGAGAGAGAGGAAATAGCCGAGAGAGAAAGAGAAACCCGCGCGCGAGAGAGAGAGAGAGAGAGAGAGAGAGAGATTATTTTTGAGTGGAAGAAGTTTAGTTGTCGCGGAGCATGGAGGCGTGATTCTCATAGAAGGCTTTTTACCTGGGCCGAGAAGGCAAGATGTTGGATTCCAGGTTTTGGGGTTTAGGCTGTCGTTAGTGGAGGTGGTTGGTTTTGCAGTGTGAGTATATTGCCAAGGGAACCTGGGTGTCGGTTGGATTCGCTGAAGCTATGCAGGGAGCGGGGGGAGCCTCAACCAGCGGAGGAGGTGCTGTCACGGCTGCTGCCCAACAAGGGAGGCACATGGCAGCAGCAGCAGGAAGTGGCGTCGGTTACAACATGCATCATCATCAGGTGGGAAACACTGGAACACCCCCCATGTCTGCAGGTCCTAGTGGCAAGCGAGGGCGAGGGAGACCACTGACAGGAGGTGCAAACACTTCAGCATTCAAGGCTGCAGATGTTGCACCAGCAGCAGCAAGACGCAAGAAGCAGAAAGTGGCAGAAAAGCACATCCCTGATAAAGTCGCTTCTTTGTTGCCAGAGTCTGCAATCTATACACAACTGTTGGAGTTTGAAACTAGGGTGGATGCAGCCCTTGCACGGAAGAAACTTGATATTCAGGAGGCTGTGCGGTCACCTCCACCAGTACAACGCATTCTGCGCATGTATGTGTTCAATACCTTTGCAAATCAGAACCAAGACCCCAACAATTCTTACCACCACCACCAGCAATTTGGAAATCCCAGGGAACCTCCTTCTTGGACACTGCGGATCATGGGCCGTATCCTTGAGTCGGATGCAAGGGAGCCCGATGGCAACACTACAAAACCTAACCCTGCATTGCCCAAATTTTCATCCTTCTTCAAGAGGATCACCATTCAGTTGGACCCAAGCGTATATCCTGATAACCACACAATTGTGTGGGATGCAGGGCGGGGTTCAAACCATGTGGAGGGTTTTGAGATCAAGAGACAAGGGGATAAAGAATTCCTGGCAAATATTAAACTGGAAATGGATTATACACCTGAAAGGTTTAAGCTGTCAGCTCCTCTGGCAGCAATTCTGGGTGTTGAGGTTGATACTCGATCTCGCATCATTGCAGCACTGTGGCAGTATATCAAGGGAAAGAAGTTGCAAAATGCAACTGATCCCACCCTCATCAATTGTGATCCTGCTTTGCAAAGGATTTTAGGAGACAAGTCTGTCAGGTTTGCCTCAGTGTCATCTAGGCTTAACCAGCATTTGTCCCCACCACAGCCCATCCATCTTGAACACCGAATGAAAGTCTCAGGACCTATGCCTGCATCAAATGCCTGCTATGATGTGAGTGTGAATGTGCCACCTCCCCTGTTGAAGGAGATGAGTGCTTTCCTGACAAACATTGAGAAGCACCGTGACATTGACTTGTATGATGATCTGATTACCAGTTCCATTCGCAAGATTAATGAGCATCTGCGCCGTCGTGCATTTTTCCTGGGCTTCAGTCACTCACCTGTTGATTTCATCAATGGCCTCATTGCTTCTCAGAGCCGGGATCTCAAGATGGTTGTTGGGCAGGTCGGTCGTAATGCAGAAAAGGAGCGCCGATCAGATTTCTATAATCAGCCCTGGTATGTGTATATTCTTTTATTGTGATTCAAGAACCATCCTCTTTTTTGTCAGAAACTTTTCATTTGCTTTTCTCATGGAACTGTGTTGTATGGCTGCCTGTGGCCATGACAACAATTATGTCGTGTAGTTTGGTACTTGCTAAGTGACTTGTTTCATGTCTTCAGTTACAGCCTCTCCTAAAAGCTTGCATATTGATCAAGTAGCCAGGGGGTTGCAAGCACACAAGAACTCATAGGTTTCTGGGGTGCAGGGTGGAAGATGCGGTGATTCGGTACTTGAACCGACGGCCAGCCAAGGCCTCAGAAGGTCCAGGCAACACTTGAAACCCTTGGGTGGAAATGTTGAGTGGTCGGTAGCCATACATGTGCAGTATCCTAGTGGTTGACAACTAGGACTTTCAACCGGAGAAAGCTCTCTTCAGGCAATCCAAAAGCTTGTGCTCAGCAGCTGCATCATTGACCTGGAAGGCATGTTGGAGCAGTCAAGGAATGTCTTCATTGGTTTCCAAATTTGGGAGTTCTGATCTGGTGTGCACAAATTTTTCCATCCAAGTTCAGACTTTAATCTTGGGAATGCATTAAGTCCATAAGATCTTTACAAATGCCAATTCAACTGTCATGGTGATCTTTGTGCTCCAACTCTAATCTCCTAGCTCAGATGCAGGACTGAAAGTGAGCATATCAAAACAGAAAGGGGTTATGAATCACAGTTGACAGCAAGTTAGCATTGCTCCTAGAACTGAGATGGCCACCTAGTGTGTGGTGGCTATCTAGTCTCTTTGTTCATACTTTGTAAGACTTTGGACCCCAATGGGGTAGAAGAAGTTAATCTCATATGCTGCAGAGTCTATTTGACTAAATGGCAAAATTCAGGTCATGGTGTTGTGGAAGGTCCTCCCAAAGAGCTGCTTGTTACTGTTTTCATTTTGGGTCCCACTCCAGGTGTGTCACAATCTAGTTCCACCTATGTTGATTGATGGATAGGAACCTGACTATCTTTGTCCTCAACTTAAATGAAAGCCTTTTATTTTTTTCCTGTTTGGCAGTTAACTCTGAATTCATACCGGGGGCTTGTTCTTCTGACAATGAGGTTCCTTGTACAGACTTGTCTGGGGAATTAAAATTTATAGGTTCATACAAATTCCATGCAAAATCTAGTTTTTATAGGTTCGTACAAAAATTGCATGAATTTCAAGTTATGGTTAATATGAATGATATTTATACATATTCACTATTTGAAATATTTGAACAAATGAAACTTTTTTTTTGAATCACATACGGGAACGTTCATGTTCAATACACAAAAATCGCATAGTTTGATGTAAAATTGCATTATGATAATTGCACATATTTAGTTAAAATGTAAGTCATACACATGTCACATCAAAACATCATATATTAAAAAAACATATCATTTATATAAAAGTAATATACATATATTTATTTTGTGCCATTTTTCATTTTGAAGCCTATCAATATTGCACAACATATTGTTTTACAATTTTCTCATGGATTTTGTTAAAATTTCATGATATTGAAATTTTGTGATTTGTAGTCTTGGGGACCTTTCTTGCAATCCCACATTTCTTTCCCACAAGGGGAGTGTTTGGGTGCCACCATTACCTTGACTTATTCGGAACTTGGCTATTTTTGTCTTGTCCCAACCTTGGCTGCAAGCCCAAGCAAGGCTAAGGTCATGACAATGTTGTTGTGGGAAAGTGTATGATTAAAAAAATGTTTCTTCAAACTTCTTTCAATTATACCCCAATTTTTTTATTAATTTTTTTGTAAATGCAATAACTATCACTACTTCCCCTTATTTTATAAATAGTAAGATGTGATGAAATGGTTAAAAACTACTATCCAATTCATAGGGCATTGGTGGTGAACTTGAAATCTCCTATTGAGCATTATTGATGACACCGCAACAAAAACATGTCTTCTATACCTTTAGCATTATGATTAAGATGATTAATGTGATTAAAATACTTGTTTTAAATTATTCAAAGGGGTAATTTTTGTCCAATTTGTCTCCCCCTAAAAAGTAGGCATGTTCAACATAAGAAAGTTGATTTTGTTTTTAGTCAAATTGGACATTACTATTTACACTAGAATGTGTGGTACCTACATGGTGTAGGTCCATACAATATAATGACTAATGTAAGTTGTTTCAAATACAATGTGACATGTGTCACATTTGATATGTTTAAATCATTTTTAATGTTATTTAAAAGATTTGATGTGTTTAGTTGATGTGTAGGCATGTACACCCAAGGTTGACCTCATTGTCATGTATGCAATTAGTAGGTAGGTAGGTAGGTAGGTAGGTAAGCAAGTAAACTTGTAAGTAGGTAGGTTATAAAATAAGTAGGTAAGTAGGCAAATAGTGGCAAAATAGATAGGTAGATATGTGGATATGCAAGTTGTAAGTAGGTAGTTGATAGATAGGTTCCAAGTTGATAATAGGTAGTTACAAGTTAGGCATGTAGGTAATATGTGGGCAATGTTGTTGATAAGTAGGTGCATTGAAATATTGACCTACCTTTAACCTATTCACTTATTACTTACCTTTCTACCTAGACTCAGTGTAAAAAATGTGAAATAAACATGTTCATATTTATTTGTTGAAACAAATTCACATTTTCAAAAAGGTGTGGTGCATTGGTTAAGGACTTGGTTTCTTTTGGTGGAGGTGAAGGGTTCAACTCCTCATACTTGCAACTTATAAAATGAATAGCTTAAGTAGGTTAAACTATGTTAAATAGGTTGGTTATTCATATTTATCTAGTATTTTAAATACATTTATATTTATAATAATTAAGTTTTAAATCTCATTCATTATTTATGCTATTTATTAATCAAATCAATTAACACCTATATATTAATTGTTAATCAAAATAAACATGACATGGTGGACATAAGTAAACATTTTGTCATCTTTGATTTGACTAAATTATTAATAAATGTCCATTTTGCTTATTGTAAACAATTGGTTTTTATATATTATTATAACATCACTTTGTTCAAATGTGTTTTTAAATTAAATCCAATCATAAAAAATAGCGGATAAAACATGATCAATAATAATGTGAACATGCATATTTTTTTGTTAGAAAATAATTTGCATTTAATTTATTATTATTATTTAGTGTTTGCAATCAAAGTCATTTCTCTCAATATTTAATAATAAAAAAAGGTATTCAAAACCTTCCCTTGGTTTGACATCTAAAAACACAGTTATCGCTCTTGATGTGCCTTTGGAATTGGACCTTAAAATTGAAAGGGAGGGTATGCATCAATTCTTTCTTCAAAAAAAATTTATGTTTTTAATATTTGCAAGCATCCTAAGAAAAATTTAAGATTAATCAATGACAAATTTTAGAAAACTCTCTAAATAATTGACAATTGATGAAAATTGCTTTCAAATAAAAGGTTTTTAATTTACAATTTTTGACAAAGCCATATTGGAGATCATCCACAATAGTTTTAGCCAAATTTGGCTATAGACCAAATATAAATGTATATGATTGAATTTGGCAAGGTTTGATCACACATATATATGTACTCATTTATTTACCTTTGGAATTAATTTTCTTGAAGTGCCCTTTGAAAGATTCATTGGATGACAATCCTTTCCATCCTATGACATATGATAACCCCATGTTTACATTTTAGGTTCAATATATAACTTTTGCCTCATGCCTTACTATGTGTAAAACACACAAATGGGGATATTTTCAAAATGTGGGGCCAAACTTGGCTATTGCCTCATATGATGATGCCTAAAAAACAATTGTTAGCCAAAAAGTGCACGGGGCAAATGGCGATTGACGGTGACATCAAAGTCATTAATGCAAAGGTAAAGTTTCCAATGAAGATGAAGTTCTTTGTAATGGTTTTGCGTTACCTACATGCGGCACTTGATGCACCCCCGAGTTCCTTGATGGACTCAATTGCGAGTCCAAAGTGAAGACAACAGAAGGAGAAGGAATCGGGGCGTGTTCTTTGGCTTATAACACTTTGGGGATAAAAGGGCGTGTTGGAGCTTTGGCATGGGACTAGGAAGATTGACAAACACTTCACTTATTCACACTGGCCTGCACAAACTAAACAACAAGTTAGTTAGTGCATAATTGCAACACTTTGGTGCATGGGCGGGCCACGGGCAAACACGGATTCATAAGACTCACCATAGCCCAGACTTGGGCGGAGTCACCACCTTCCCCTTTATAGTATACTTTGTGCCTAACCACGAAACTAGCACCCAAATGTCATTTTGTCCCGAGACTCCCAAGTGGGAGTCTTAAAATTCCCACAATTAGAATTTTTGGGACTTTAGGGGCCCATAACTTTACGTGCAAACCTTTGATTAGGATGAGATTTAGAGGAAAGTTGTAGCCCTGATTGAGAGCTTTCCAACAATATGTTGCATGCTACCGCATGCAAGGAAATCGAAACGATTCTTGATTTTTAGTGGTCGGGAGTCCAATTGACAATTTTACTCCCGACCCTTCTTTTGGCCATAACTTGTGTTAGAAGTATCCAAATGGGTCATGTGAGCCCATTTTGGACATTTATGGTCCAAGAGATTTCCAATGATATAAAGAACTTCTTAATCCAACGGGTTTTAGCCTTTACAATCACTTTTTGAAAATTTGAGAATCCATCGGGACTTCAACTCCCAAAGTGGAAACTCCCTTGAGAGTGTGAGGGTTCATTCCCTCACATTCTCCTACATTCTGGGAGCATCCCAGGCTTCCTTCTTGGCCTGCACTTTTGCAAACCCTTGTTTTGGTCACGAGCCAAATGTTAACGTCGCGACAACACCACTAATGTTCTTTCATGATTCAAGGTTGGGATGTTAAGATACACATATGCAAGCTGATATATATATATATATATATGCGGGCATTAATAATAGTTTTTCAATAACTTCAAGGTTGGTTCAAACTTACCTTGATCGGTGGTTTTTATTTCCTAGTGTAAACTGGATTAATTTGTTAATTATTTGAAAAAAAAATCTAATCTTTTAATGTAAAAAATTGGAAATGAAACCCTAGTCCCATCCCATAAACCTTACACCTGACAACAACTTTTATGCATAGGTACCACCAAAAAGAAAGGTGTAAGAGCAATGGTACACCGGGGGCCCTCAATCTCATGATTTAAGGTTTCAAATGTGGCTTAAAATTAAAACCTTATTTTCCGCCAAGATGGGAGTCCTTCCAATTCATGGCACAAATCTAGTACGCCTTCAAACTCAAAGGACAATGTTTCAGTTATTATTAATTTAATTTGATTTGATTTTTCTTATTGTTAATAACATGAAATTTATTTTCTTAATAACATGTAATTTGAAAGGCATTTCAAAAAATTAAATTCAATAACGAAAACCTAAAACAATTATAATCTATCACAAGAAAGGTAGCATGACCTATCAAACAAGGCAAGCACTAAACAATGGTAATAAGTTAAATGCAACACTGGGCTCTCAACACAATTACAGGATAGTGCCCAACATGAAAATTACTTTTGATTATTTTATTTTTTATTCATATTGTGATTAATATTTTTAAGTATGTTTCTTGCACCACTTTTTCAAGGAGAACAAATGCGATGTAGTGGTTAGAAGTTGTGCCTTCAACCCAAAGGTCCATGGTTTAATTATGTTTACAAATTTCCAATTTTTTTCATAGATGGATGAAAAAAGGATGTAATCCCTATACAAAGGATAACTTCCCTAAACAACTAACTTATAGAAGATGTAGAGTTGCAACTTCCCCAGGGAGCAAGAACTTTGAAGCCCCAACCAAGTTGCTTAATGAAAGTGTGCAAAAGTTGCCTTGGGAAGGTGGGGGAGTTGCAACTTTTTTTCAACTTTTCATCCATTGTGCCACTTTTTATCCATATTATGTCATCATGTGTTTTCACCTTTCATCCATTATGCAACATTTCACAATAAAAAGTTTTAAAAATATGTTGTATAATATGAATGAAAAGTTGAAAAAATGGTTGCATATTATGGGGGACTCACACCCTCTAGTGTCTAGTGTCTACCACATCCAAAATAGTATGCAAGTTATTTTCCCATCCCCACTCATAAACATGAAATATTACAAAAACAATTTCTCAAGCTTTCAAGCATGAGAGGTGAGGCATCCATGATTGTACCACTTATGCCCCCACAAAAATGTGAATACAGAATCACAAACTCTCAAGCATTTTGAAGTGTCATGTGATCAACACATGTGAAGAAGAACAAGACCTGCCAAGCTATGAAAAACAAACCATAGTGTTTCATGAAAAAAATGAGGACCACAAAACAACTTGTTGTGATGGCAATTTTCAATATAATGGTCAACATAACCCCCATGAAAGAGGATATAGACCTCATGAATGAAGGAAAGCGCCACAAGCATTGATTCTAAATTGCCTAGTTTATTTTCGTGGTTGGTGCATGGTTACAAAATTACACTAAGGAATGTTTCTATTCACAAGCTTTTGGACATGTGCTTGTTAAATGATTGTTACTTGGTGCAAACATGAAATACCTACATACTTACTTTGTACAAGCCATGTCACAAATACTTCAAGGATTGTTTTAGAATTGAAGTTTAGGATTTTCCATTTTGTCAACTAGTTGAAGGCAAATTTTTAACCTTATTACAAGGATTGATTGTTTGTCTTTCATATTAATTTTTCGAGCCAGTAGAGGGCATGTTTATTGTTTGATTTATGGAACTCATGTCCTTATAAAGATGAACATGAGATGTATCATGTATTTGTTTGTATGATATCTAGATAATACGGTAGAAGAAAAAGAAGCTAATGACAAAGACCAATATTGTAATACGTTGGTCATTTCAACACATGTTTGTCAAATAATTAATTAATTAAATTTGATATTCCATTATGACAAATGATATATTCTCAAATATTCCATCAGATTCCTTATTTTCCTTCTGAAAAAAAATTCTGAAAAAATTGTTTTTGAAATTTTCAATATTTAGAAAAACAACATAATTTGTGTTGAAGTGGCCAAGGTACCATGGTAGTGGAATTTCATTTCCTTGTGACAACCATGAGGCAAGGCTTGGTCACATGTACCCCTTAAGAAAGATGTTCCTTGCATGGAGGAGAAGTTGGCAAATGGTTTCAATCTTGGCATAGCTCTAGGCACATGTCAGAACTTTGATAAAACATGAGGAAATGGTTCTAATACCTTGGCCAATTTGACACTAATTATATTATTTTCAACAATGTTGAAATTTTCAAAATAATTTCTTCCTAATCAAAAAATATTGTGATGGATAATCATGAATATTTAGGAATATTTCATTTGTTGAAATGAATTTTCAAAATTAATTAATTATATGATGGACATGTGTTGTTTGTGAAGCACTACAATCTATTAGCTAAATATGGTGGTTTCAAAAGAAGAAGAAAGCTACAAATCCTCCAAACATTTTTGTTATTTTAATAAAAAAATCCTTGAAAATGTGGCAAGTTTTTTGGAAAATTTTGCAAAAAATATCTTGACCATGTTGCTTGGGGTTTTTTAAATAGGAAAATGGCAAATTTTCCCCACAAGAAAATCCCTGGGATGACTACATCCTCTAAGGAGAAGGAAAAAAGAAGAAAAGATAACCATAGGCAAAAAGAAGAAAACTGAAAAGGAAAAAGAAAATAAAAATGCAAAAGAAAACAAAGAAAAAAAAAAGAAGGACAGTTAAAACACATCCTCCTTGGAAGAAAAAAAAAAGATGAAAAAATTCTAAAAAGGGAAAAAAAAAAAGAAAAAAGAATTGAGGAAAAAAATGAAAAAAGAAAGAAGGATAAAACACATCCTCCTTGGACAAAATAACAGGAAAATAGAAAGAAAAAGAGAAATAGAAAGAAGTGAGGAGAAAAAGGGAAAAAAAGAAAGAAAGATAAAGCACATCCTCCTTGGAAAAAATTAACAAGAAAAAAAAGAATTGAAATTTAAAAGGAAAAATAAAAAATGGAAGAAGAAAGGAAAAGAAAGGAAGCAGGCAGCCAGTTTGGGCTGCTTGGGCAGCTGCTGGGCCCATGCTATGAAATGGCTATAAATTGGCTATTCTACCTATTGGGCCTTGCCATTTACATTTTTAAAAATATGTTAAGGCAAATGAAGGATTATGGAAACTCAAATATTGCTCCATGCAAAAATATAGTCTTCTAAAAATCCTCTAAAAGAAACCAAAATCTTTCAAGATATTATAACTCTAACTAATCTCAGGTTTCAACACAAGCCAAAATATTATTATTTTTCAAAAATGCTCGTATAAAAAAGAGACCTATTTATTATTATTACCTAGGGGGCCAAAATCCCATAAGCTACTATACTTTGTAATGAATCTAAACACAATATCCTTCTTGCCTTGGTAGGCAAGGCCAACAAACAATAGTCCAAAGATGCATCCTTAACATATGGTACTCCCTGATTGGATTCGGCAACAAACTGTTGAACAATTAATTAAATTTTAAATCTTAACTTGGGCACTTGGCTTTTTAATTCAGAAAATTTTGGTAGGTAATATGGTTATAAATAATAATGAACGTGTTTATGTTATTGTTATGGGATAATTTAGTGTGTTTAATCTCTCTCCGTTTTAAGTCTTGAACTTTAAGCTCTGCCGTCCAAACCAGTGTTGTCAGGTTATCAACATCTAAACCTAACTTGTGGATACCAATAATAGATTTTATTTCATTTTTGGGCAAGGAAGGATATGTATCCCCTAAAAAAAATCAATCTACTACAGTAGCTGGTTACAAATAAATTTATTTTTCTCCTTTATCTACCGGTTATGAATATTTTAATTTTTAGTTTTTGAAATATGTTGGATATGCACAAAGGTTATGTATGCAAAAATTTCAAATTTGGTTGCTTAAAAGATTACAAATTAATATAACAAAACAAAGACAACACAATCAGAACCTAAAACAAAGTAACTTGCGGGGGAATTGAACCTTAGTTCTTCATAGAACTATGAAAAACTTTGGCCAATTGCAACACAAGTTTCCTACCCCAATCACACCCCCACAAAAACAAACCACAAAATTAATCATTATCAACTTATAATTATTCAAAGAAGTTAGATTTTTTAAGCAAGTCATAGTTTTCATTTGTTCAATAATCTTCCTCTTTTAAATATTCCTTCAAATTTGTATTTAATTTGCAATTGTGGTGAGGGTCATCATGCCAATTTTTCACCACCGTGATGATCCGATCCATGTTCTCCATTTGTAAACGACAACATTTAAAAAATTGTCAACACATTTGCAAGATTAAACACATGCTTAATTTCTATTTGTGAATTTAAGATTCTAAAAATTTGTTTCACAAGGAAACCCACATTTGGAAATTAGTCCTCATGGATTGACACACCCCAAACTCCTTGTTGGATTTAAATGTGAGTTCAAAAGTGAAGACAATGAAATGAAAAGTTGGGGTGCGCTCCTTGGCTTATAGCACTTTAGGGGTAGAGGGGCGTGCTGGAGCTTTGGGATTAGGACTAGGAATATTGACAAGCAACTTAATTACTCACACGAACCTACACAAACAAAACAACAAGTTGGTTAATGCATAGTTTGAACACTTTAGTGCACGGACGAACCACAACCTAGACTTGGGGGAAGCCACCACCTTCCCCCTTATAGTATGTATACTTTTGTGCCTGGCCACGAGACCAACACTCAAATGTCATTTTGTCCCGAGATTCCCAAGTGGGAGTCCCAAAATTCACAAAGTTGAGACTCTTACGACTTTGAAGGCCCATAATTTTATGTGTAGACCTCGGATTGAAGTTAGGTCTAAAGCAAAGTTATAGCCCTTGTCGAGATCTTTCCAATGGTATGTGACACGCCACCTACATGCAAAGAAATCAAAGCGATTCCTGATTTTTAGTGGTCAGAAGTCAAATTGATAATTTGACTCCCGACCCTTCTTTTGGCCATAACTTGTGTTTTAAGTGTTCAAATGGGTCATGCGAACCCATTTTAGACATCTACATTTCAAGAGATTTTCAATCATTTAAGGAACCTTCCAATCCAATGGGTTTTGACCCTTGTAATTGCTCTCTAAAAATTTGGAAGTCCATCGAGACTCTAATTCCCAAAGTGGGAGTTCACTTGGGAATGTGGGGGTTCATTCCCTCACACCTTCCCACACTCCTGGGAGCATGAAATGTGACTTCCGAGCTTCACTTTTAGCTCACACCTTCGTAAACCTTTGCATTGGTTGTGAGCCCAAGGTTATGGTTCCGACATGGATGCACCATCATATGAATGGATCTACACATGCATATGGCAAAAAAAAAAACCTCCTAAATAAAAGTATCTTTCCAATAACCAATGCATGTGAAGATTCCTCAATTGAGGCCTCTGCACTAAACATATTTTTTCCAAATTCTTCAACTACAACATCAACTATTGTTGCAACAGTAGATGCATTAATAGCAATAGGGTTCAACCATTCAAAGCAAACCATCAAAAAAGGAATAACAATTTTGGCATCATATTTAATGGCCAATCAAATGGCATTCCCATGTCCCAACAAATCCTCCACAATGTGTAAAGACTTGAAGTGTGGATCCAACATGATGGCCATCATATTATGAACCTTCCCTCCATCAAAAGTTTTCAAAAACTAAAAAAAAGCTTTGATAACCTTAATAACCTCCAATCACATATTTCTATGCAAAACAAGGATTTCATTTTCAAATGAGTCAAAAATTTCAAGCCCGCCAAAAAGTGGCAAATAATGTTGTTTCCATGTTCATAAGGAATGTAATCGCTATTGTCAAAACATTTGACAACATCTAATGGCCTTTTGATTGATTCATGACACATGATGATACAACAAGGTTTAAGCAAGATGTGCCTACTTTAGCAACAACCCACAATTGGGCTTTTGGCACTATTTTCTACAAAGCCACAACTTTCTACCTTCCATAACAAAGTATATGGTGTCTTTAAACTATTGACACTTTTCAAGCATTATAACCTTGCTTGCAAATCTAATCTTCACCACAAGTTAATTTTTTATGTTGCATCCTGTTATCACAACAAGCCCATTCCCACTTTTACCTCAATTTCCCAAACTTTTTGGTCCAAGTAATTATTTTCTATGAAGCAACATGTGCATCCTTCACACTAACATTTTTCAGCCCAACAAAGATTTTCTCATCATTAGTAGCATATTAACATGCTTTAGACATTACGTGCCCAAAACAACTACCCTCGTAAACCTTGAGCAACTTCAAAGGTTCACAATCAACAATTGATTATAAAGTTGTTCCCATAGTAGTCAAATTATTGCTTTCATCTTTTACAAAGGCAATTACTCGATGCAATAATCCACACTTTTCTAATAGGGATTGGAATTGTATGGCCATGGATTGCTAGGAATTTTTATGAACTTCAAATAACCCCACAATAACATGCATTGGCACCCAAGCTTCATTCAAACAATATATAATTATAACAAATGTGTCAACACAACCACAAGACATCCAAAGATTGAAAATGGTTGAAATTGTTGTTGTAGTTTTCAAATTTGGCAAAATGTGTTAGTCTAATGTCTTTTTCACCATTGTGGGCAACATTGTTTCCACTAAAGAGGACCGAGAAGGAAAGTGAACTTGGGGACATTAGTGTAAAACCAACCTCCAAAGCCAAATGCTTTCATAAGAGGATAATGGCATGTAACCCTTGTAGATGTACAACACCAAATCCTTAAGAAATTGTAATTGAGCATCATTAGTTTTTTAATAAGGAATTTTGGCACCAAAAAATGCTATAATTGCATAGCTAGAAAGAGTTGCCTTCTTTTTTCCTAGCTATCAAATATGATCAAGTGTTACCACCTTCTCACTATAAATTTACTTCCTTTGAGCCTAAAACTTTGGATGTGTAGTCTCCACATGAGGCTTCATGGGAGTTATGCCATTCGTTTTGTTATATTTTATTAGACCTTTACGAAAAACATATCGTTGTGTCAAATCAATCTTAAATGTCTACTCAAATTTGCAAATGATGCATCACAACATTTGCGGGTTCTCCAAATCCACAAGATGATTATCATTAATAGCAAAAAATCCCTAACATATAGAGATTTG
>Ga0116230_10002677_pt1 | contig 17176 bp, 8 predicted proteins | sample S1TSphfallax_3_FD_88678 | JGI IMG/M metagenome (GOLD analysis project Ga0116230, IMG submission 88678) | Host-associated microbial communities from peat moss isolated from Minnesota, USA - S1T2_Fd - Sphagnum fallax MG | ecosystem: Host-associated > Plants > Peat moss > Unclassified | place: USA...
GACGATACCGACGGCGACCATGGCATTCAGATAAGCGGGCATGCGGTTGCTGCCGATCCCGAGTGCGATCGGCACCCAGGCGACCAGCAAGAAGCGCATGGTCGAGCCCGCACCCCAGAACAGACTGGTCCCCAAAACGGCAAAGCGCGCGTCGGGTCGACGTAGTAGTGTCTTCAGGGAGTTGCCAAAGCCGCGCAGGATCTCGGACACCCTGAAGCTACCGAGCTCGCGCACGGCAGCGAGCCGTGGGATGGACAGGTTGACAAGCGCGGCTGCGCCGTAGCACGCGGTCACGACGATCAGAGTCGCCGCAAGATTCCAGTCGGCCAGCGTTCCTCCGGCAACGGCCCCGATCAGAATTGCGGCGATCGTCGAGGCTTCCATCAGCCCGTTCGCCTTGACGAGATTCTCGGCCACGGTGAGCTCCGACAGGATGCCGTATTTCGCCGGGGAATAGGCCGCTGCACCGACGCCCACCAAGCCATACATCAGAAAGGGGTTTAACCCTAAGCACATCCCCAGAGACCCTGCCAGTTTGACTCCATTCGCGAACAGCATGACGCGGCCCTTGGGCAGTGAATCCGCAAACGGTCCCACGAACGGCGCCAAGAGAATATACGCACCGACAAAGAACTCCTGCAGCAGCGGGGCGGTCCAGGGCGCGTAGTCTGCGCGCCGCAGTACTGCGAGCGCACCGAACAGCAGCGCGTTGTCCGCCATCGCCGACAAGAATTGCGCTGCGAGCACGGCGACCAAGCCGCGCGACCATAGCGATGGTTCGATGGCTGGCGTCGCGCGCTGCGATTCAACGGCGACGGCGTTCAAGCGCACACCGCTTGCTGATCCGCGGCAGTCACGGTTGCCGTGTCCATCGTGACCATCTGCTTCAGTTGCGCGTAGTCGGTCTTGCCGGATCCGAGCAGCGGAATAGCGACAACGGCCCGGATATCCCGTGGAACCGCAAGTTCCGACGCGCCGAGCGCCCGGGCCGACGACAACAACTGCTCGCGCCGCAGGCTTGAATCCGTGGTGAACAGTACGATCGCTTCGCCCTTGGCCGTGTCCGGGCGGTTCGATGCTGCGTGCAGAAACCCGGGAGACGCCTGCGCCGCGATTCGCTCCACGACCTCGAGAGAGATCATCTCACCCGCAATCTTGGCGAAGCGCTTGATGCGCCCACGAATATGGATGAAGTCGTCGGCATCGAAAGCCACGATATCGCCGGTCGCGTACCAGCCCGCGCCGATCGAGTTTGGCGGCTGGAGAACTCCCGGCTGCTCGCAGAGGAGGTAGCCCTTCATCACGTTGGGGCCTTTGACATGCAGCGCACCGCCATCGCCGATGCCGGGCACCGGCTCGATTACGTACTCCATGCCGGGCACTAATAGACCCACGCTGCCCACCCGGCATGCCATGGGGACGTTGACCGCGATGACGGGCGCACATTCGGTCGCCCCGTAGCCCTCGAGAATTCGCAGACCGAATTTATCCAACCAAAGGCGCCGCACCTCGTCTGAGAGTTTCTCGGCGCCCGCGACTACATAGCGCAGTCGACCGAAATCATAGGGATGGGCAAACTTGCCGTAGTTGGCGAGAAAGGTCGACGTGCCGAACAGCACCGTACAGTTTCGGTCGTAGACGATCTCGGGAATGATCCGGTAGTGCAGCGGGCTCGGATACAGGAATGCTTTGGAACCCGACACCAAGGGCATGATGGCGCCGCAGGCGAGTCCAAACGAGTGAAAGAGCGGCAGGGCCACCATGAACTTATCGTTTGGTGTGAAGTCGGCCATGCTGCGGATTTGCGCGATGTTCGACAGCAGAGAATCGTGCGAGTGCACGACGCCCTTCGGCTTGCCTTCCGAACCGGATGTGAACAAAACGACCGCGGGATCGTCCGGCTCCTGGGCGCGCAGCGCCAGCGTGGGGAATCGCTGGCAGACGAGGATCCACAGCTTATCGCCGAGCGTGAGCAGGGCACGCAGATCCTCGAGGTAGATAATCTCGAGACCCGTGAGTCCGTCGAGCAACGGCCCGAGCCGGCCTTTTTCGACGAAGGCACGCGACGCCACGATCTTGCGGATGTTCGCAGCCCGACACGCAGCCTGCACGCCGTCCACGCCCGCCGTATAGTTCAGCATGGCAGGCACACGGCGGCCCGCGGAGAGACCCAGAATCAGCGCGAGCGTCGGCGCCGCGTTCGGCATCAGGACGCCGACAACGTCATCCGCGCAGGTGGTCTTGCGCAGCAAGCGGCTGAGCCCCAACGCCATGCGCAAGAGCGACCCATAGGACTCCTCCTGGAGGCGTGCGTCCTCGACGAGTTTGTAGGCCGACCCGAAGGTCGCCCTGGCATCGAGGAAGGCCTCGAACAAGTTGCGCCGCGGCCGCGTGGCAACCACCATGTCCAGCAGGATCCGCCGCATTAATTCCCCCGCACGGCGACGCCGCTGCTTGGCCGAGGGAAGCGCCGGCATGGCGATCTGCCGCCGCGGCAATATGGTGATCGTGATTTTGGGAAGCAGTTTGAGCGGATAGATTCCCGCCAGACGACCGAAGTAGCTGCGGCCCGCCCCTTCAATGCGCGTCGGCACGATGACCGCGCTCGTCTTTGCAGCAATGAACGCCGCGCCGTCATAGACCTTCATCAGTGAGCCGGTGACCGTCAATCGGCCTTCCGGAAAAATGACGACGGGTCGGCCCGACTCGACCAGTTTGCAAATGAGCTTGATCGATTGCGGACTGGTCGAGTCCACCGCGAGGTGTGGTACCAAACGCAGCGACCAGCGAACGAGCGGATTGCGCAGCACCGTCGTATGGACGACAAAAACCGCCTCCACTGGGAGGAACAGCGCCAATAGCAAGCCATCCAGAAAGGATTCGTGATTGGCGATGATCAAGGTTCGTGGATTGTGTAAAGACGCGCCGTGACCGCGCACGGTCACGCGAAACAGCACACACGTCAAGACCCGCAAGAGCGCCTTCAGCAGGCGTCCGCCGGCACTCGAGCCCATGGAATTCGTGTTCATCGACTGCACCCTCATGGCGGAGATTCACCGCGACGAAATGCAGTCTGGGAGGCGTCGCGCGCATCGGCAAACGGCCGTGCCGCCCCGTCGGGCGGTGATCCGCGCAGTATCGCCTGATGATACTACACAGGATTTCGAGTATTAATTATGTCGAGCCGGCATGTCGTCCGGCGCGTAACGACGCTATCTGCGCGCATTCCGGGGTGCCCGGCGCAACTTGGAGAACTCGGAGAATTCCCAGGAACGCGTCGCCAAAATGACCGTGCACCCATCGCGTCGTGCGAGGGGCAGCCGCGTGTCCTGGTGCGTGAGTTGCTCGAACTCGGCCACCACGCGTTGGATCGAGGATTGCAAGCGCAGCACGGAGGCGGGCGTCAATGTGCCGGCCATGAAGCGGAACTCGTCCCCCGGACCGTCGAAACGCGCATTGAAGAACTCCGGGATCACATTCGCGATGAAATACGCGTGGACTGGACCGTCCTTGCGCCAGCTGAAGTTGCGGGCCGTCAACTTGCGCATGCGGGTCGGTGGCCGAAAGTCGACGATGCGCAGGCGATCCATCTTGAGCAGAATGTTCACGAGCTCGTTCTCATCGAGCCGGAACGTCGCGATGATTTCGGAGAACTTCCAGTCATTGACGACGAGATAGGTCACCAACAGCAATTTGGGATTGGCAACCAGCGCCTGTTCCTGCTCCGTGCTCAACTCGGTCATCGCCGTGGGCTCGGCCGGCTGCAAAAGCTCCGCGACTTCTGCGCCCAGCACCTCACAGATTTTATCGAGACGCTCGAGCGAGAATTTGCCGCGTGACAGGTCGCGTTTGATGGTCGGCTCGCTCACACCGATCCGGTCCGCCAATTCCCGATAGGACATGCCGTTGGCGCGAAGTCGCGCCTTGACGCCGCGCACGATGACTGCTGTCGCGCTCATAGTTTGTCGCCTCGTCGACTGGTATCACCTGATGATACGTCAAGCATCATCGGGTGTCACAGCGGCGTTTGTCTTTGCGCGCGGTTAGCCGCTGTCCCAGTGTGCGGGTCGTCGTGGGGTCCCAGGAGACGAGCAATGCAAATTCGAGGGATGAGCGTGCGATCGAAAGCGAAGGCCTTCATCATTGTGGTGGCGGCGGGTCTCGTGAGCGCAATTTCCGGATGCGCCGTCATCGAGCACGGGTTCTGCGCGCCCGCATGTCGCACGCAAACACATAATACGTCGAGCCTGGTTGGCTATCTCTACCCGAACGGCGAGTTGCCGCCACCGACCAACAGCATTCCGGAACTGCACGTGCCGCTGCGCGTCGGTCTCGCCTTTCTGCCTTCGCAGGGACCGGGAGGCGCAGCGTCTCTGGATGCCGCACAGAAGGAGCAATTGCTCGATCGGATTCGGCAGCGGTTCGCGTCCCGCTCGTTCGTGAGCGAGATCGTCGTCATACCCGATTACTATCTCAGCAACAACCGCGGGTTTGCCGGACTCGACGGCGTGCAACGACTGTACAACATCGACTTGATGGCCTTGGTGTCGTACGACCAAGTGCGCCATACGGATGACAATAAGCTGTCGCTGGGTTACCTCACGATCGTCGGGGCGTACTTCCTCCGTGGCACTAACTACGACACCGCGACCCTGGTCGATCTCGCGGTCGTCGATCCGGCGACACGCTCGCTCGTTCTACGCGCCGGCGGCACGAGTACCAGTCATGACAAATCCACTCTGGTCGACATCGAGCAAAACTCCCGTAGTGCCGGTGCGAGTGGCTTCGATGAGGCCACCGACCAGATGATCAGCCATTTCGATGCGGCGCTGACCGCGTTTCAATCGGATGTCCGCAGCGGCAAGGCCAATGTCCGCGTGATCGCACGCGAACAGCCGAGCGGCCATGGCGGCGGCGGATCGATGGGCACCGTCGACCTATTAGGCTTGTTACTACTCGCCGGTGCGACGGCGGCATCGCGCCACTACCGGCGACGGATGCCCACCGCCCATGGTTTTAAGTAGCCGACTTCAGTCCCGCAATGGCCGCGGCCGCCGCGAGCTTGTGCTTGGCCTGCCAAGGCGGCCCGGCGGACGCGCCCATGGACTTCAAGAGGCCGTCGATGTCCTTGCGACCCAGCGCCGCGGCGGCCTCCGCAAACACGCGCTCTCGGTCATACCAGTGCACTTTCCAGCCACGCGCCTTGGCCGCGTTCGCCAGGGCGTCACGATACATGACCGAGTCGGCGACAGTCTGCGCGCGATTATCGGCAATGCGTTCCTCGGTCGTGGGCGGAATCTCGGGACACACGCGAATCGCGATATGCGCGATCGGAATCGGAATGGTCTTGGCCAGTTCCTCGAGGCCCTCGGCCGCGCGGCGCGCAGCCGACTCGCGCACACGGTTCACGAGCGCAATCGCTTCGGGGAGCGATATCGGCCGCGCCCATGGGCTATTTAAGTATCGCCCCACGGCCCATGACCCTTCGTGGTGGTGCGGCAGCGCGGGCAGTCCCGGGTCGCCGAGTTCGATGCGGCGTCGATCCAGGAACTCCCCGCCGCCCGCGATGGTGACGAGCACGACCGTATTGCCGTGTTCCGTCGCGCCCACGCTGGCGATCCGCGAAAACTGTTCGGCTCTTCGTGACACGGTAAGATAGCCGCGGGCTCAATTGAGTTGGTGACATGATGATCGATTCCGAGGCGCGGGTCGAGGCAAGCGTCCAACGAGCGATGGACTGTTATCGGGATAAGCAGTTCGACCAAGCGGATGAGCTGTGCCGCGAGGCGCTCGAATGGCAGCCGCAGCATGTCCCGGCCTTGAACTTGAGGGCCATGATCGCCGCGCAGCGTCAGCAGCCCGAGTTGGCGGCGCAATTGTTCGGCGAAGTGATCCAGTTTGATCCTGCGGTCGCCTCCGCGCACTACAATCGCGGTAACGCGCTGCGCCTCTGTGGCCGCCATGCCGAGGCGCTTGCCTGCTATGAGGCTTTCATCGCGCTGAGGCCTGACGTGGCGGCCGCGCACTTCAACCGCGGCAATGCGCTGCGCACGCTCGGACGACAGGAGGCCGCACTCGCCGCCTATGACGAAGCGCTGCGCCTGAAACCGGATTTCGCGGCCGCTCGGCATAATCGCGGCAACGCGCTGCGGGACCTCGGGCGTCATGCCGAGGCGCTCGCCGACTACGACCGAGCGATCGAGCTCGAGCCTGCGTTTACCGAGGTACTACAAAGCCGCGCCGATCTGCTCTATACCTTGCGGCGCTACGAGGATGCCCTCGACAGCTACGGCCGTGTGCTCGAGCTCGGCGCGGGGGACGCGCAAGTGTATGCCCACCGCGGCAATGCCTTGGTCCAGTTGCGGCGCCAAGCGGAGGCGATCGCGAGCTACGACCAAGCGATCGCACTCGATCCGAGCTTGAGAGGCATCTACGGTGCCCGCCTGTACGCGAAATTGCAGATCTGCGATTGGCGCGAGTTTGCAGCGGATTGCCGACAATTGACCCTTGGCATCGAGCGCGGCGATCCCGTATCGCATCCATTTTGCGTCTTGGCCGTTTCGAATTCCGCAGCGCTGCAGCGCCAAGCCGCCGAGAACTGGGTGCGCAGCGAGTGGCCGACCAACGAGGTGCTCGGCGCGATCGGCGGCCGAGCGCGGCATCGGCGGATCCGCGTCGGCTATTTCTCGGCCGACTTCGGCAATCACCCAGTGTCGCGGCTGTGCGCGGAGTTGTTCGAGGTTCACGATCGCAAGCGGTTCAAGATCATGGGCTTCTCATTCGGCGCCAACGCGCGCCATGAATTGCGTGCGCGCCTCGAACGTTCTTTCGATCGCTTCATCGACGTGCGCGCGAAATCGGATCTGGAGATCGCGCAACTTGCCCGGCGCTTGGAGCTCGACATCGCCGTGGATCTCGGCGGCTACACCGAGAACAGTCGACCCGGCATTTTCGCGCTGCGCGCTGCACCGCTGCAGCTCGCCTATCTTGGCTATCTCGGCACGACGGCGGCGCCCACCATGGATTATCTCGTCGCCGACGAGACCGTCATTCCACCGCAAGCCCGGCCGCATTATTCGGAGCAGCTGATCTGGCTGCCGAGCTACCAGGTCAACGATTCGAAGCGCGGCGCCGCCGAACGCATGGTCATCCGACAAGAGTTGGGACTGCCCGAGCGGGCGTTCGTCTATTGCTGTTTCAATTCAACTTACAAAATCCTGCCGGAGAGTTTCGCGAACTGGATGCGGATTCTGGCGGCGACGACGAATAGCGTGCTGTTGCTGTACGCGGATCATGAAACGGCGGCGGCTAATCTACGCGACGCGGCACGCGCGCAGGGGGTCGACCCCGACCGGCTGGTGTTCGCGCAACGCGCGACATTCGATGAGTACTTGGCAAGATATCGGGCGGCGGACTTGTTTCTGGACACGCTGCCCTACAATGCAGGGGCGACCGCGAGCGATGCGCTGTGGATGGGTCTCCCCGTGCTGACTTGTCCGGGGGCGACGTTCGCGAGCCGCGTGGCGGCGAGCCTGCTGACGGCCCTCGAACTGCCGGAGCTGATCGCCGCAACACCGTCCGAGTATGTGGCAAGCGCCGTCGATTTCGCGCTCAGGCCCGGCAAGCTCGCGGCGATCAAACAAAAACTCGTGGAGCGCCGTCAAAGCGCGGCCCTATTCGATGCGCGCCGATTCGCGGCTAACTTGGAGGCCGCCTACCGCCAGATCGTCGATCGATGGCACGCCCAGCTGCCGCCCGAGTCCTTGCGCATCGCCGATCGGATGCGCGCGACCTAGCCCCCCGAGATCAGTCGTGGCCTAATGCGCGCGCTCGTATTTGAGTTCGCCCGCGTCGACCGCCAACTCGAGCTGATTCTGCTGTGGCGGCAGTGGGCAGGTCGCAAAGTTTGTGAACGCACAGGGCGGATTGAATGCTTCGTTGAAATCGACGTCGATGCGATCCTCTTTCGGCAATCCGACATAGAGAAAACGGCCGGCGCCGTAGGTTTGTTTGCCGCTGGTCGCGTCCGAGAACATCACGAACAGCTGCTGATCCCCTGGTGCCTCGAGAATCGTGTCCAAGCGCCAAGAGCGACCCTCGCGCTCGAAGACGATCGCTCCCGGCGAGGTCATGTCCTGTGTCATGCCGAGAATATTGACGATCGGGATGTGCCGCTCGGGAACGTAGCGCTCGAAGTGCGCCTGCATATGCCAGTCGGTCCGATACGGAAAATACTGCAAGCCCTTGAAGTCGAGACGGCTCGGGTTGACGCTGTCGCGAACGCGAATGCCCAAATGGCCGGCTCGGTCGATCAACATGAAATGCAGCGAACCCGCCACGAGCTCGGTCGGATTCTCATTCGCGTCGGACACGAGCTCGAGGCTCGTCACGGGTTGGCCTTGATAGGTCATCGCCCTCGAGGCATGCGCGATATAGCGAACCCTGCCGTCCCGCAAGACGAACACACCGGTATCCGGTGCGAGCACGGCATCCTCGATTGAGAACGCCTGACTCGGTGCGCGTCCGAAGCCATTTTCGCCCTCTTTGAGCCAGTAGAGTACGATCGGCGTCAACCAACCGGTTTCGCTGGTCAGCGACGCCAGGCGTTTGGCGCGCCACTCCGCGAATTGGGACTTCTCGTCCGGCGACTCATTGGCCGCGGCCACACGCAGGTTCAGGGTTGGGACTAGGAAGACGATCGCTGCACCGACGCGCAGCAGTTTACCGAGGGATTTTGAGATCATGCGCGGAGTATACCGATGGCGGCCGACCGCTTGCCCGCATTTGCCCGAATTCCGTCACGTGAGCGCCCGAAGCCAATCGCAGACTCGTTGGCATGGAGTCGGGCTGGGGTATGCCATGATGATCGCGGTGCGGTATTGCAGGCGTGCGGGGATGCATAAGGCGGGGATGAATAAGGAATGAGCGCCAGGATTTCAGCGTTGTTCAGGCAAGTGGGGCGACTGTTGAGTCGCGCATCTTCAGCGATCGGCCGAGCGCTGCAGTCCGGTCTTGGCGAGCTGCGTTGGACGCCGCCCGCGTGGCTGCGCCGATGCGGCCGATGGATCGGCGCCGCACGCGCGGCGGTCGAGCGGCAGCCTCGTCGCAGCGCGCTCATCACAGCCGCCGTATTCGTGATCGGGCTCGGCGCGTTTGCGGGCTGGCGCTGGTATCAGTTGCTGCCGAAGCCGGTCGAATACGAGGCGACGGTGACCGCCCCAGCGCGAACTTGCATCGAATGCCAGCCGCCCGGCAATAAGCCGAACGTCGTGATCGTGCATTTCACGGGCTCGGTCGCCCCCTTGAGCGACTCAGGCAAAGTCATCGATCCGGCCAAAGTCGGCCTGAGCATCGAACCCAGCATGGCAGGCGAGTGGCGCTGGACCGACGACCGCACGCTCGTAATGACGCCGAAGACCGACTGGCCGATCGGCCAGAACTTCACGATTCGATTCGTGAAGCGCGGCTTCACGGCTCCGCAGGTGCATCTGGCGCGCTATGCCGTGGACTTCGTCTCGCCGAGCTTCTCCGCCAACATTGCCAACAACGAGTTCTACCAGGACCCGGCCGTCGCCGCGGACAAGAAGATCGTCACGACGCTGCAGTTCACGCAGCCCGTGGATCCGGAAGCCCTCGAGCACCGGATCAAGCTGAAGCTCTTTGGCAAGGTCACGGACACGATCGAGGCGGAGCAGACGCCAGCCCCGTCCTATACGGTCACCTACGACAAACTCAAGCTGCACGCCTTCGTGCAAACCGGCCAGCTGCCGCTGCTCGCCAAGGGTGGCCGCGTCGATCTGCAGATTGACGCAGGACTCCATGCGGCGCGCGGCGGCAATACCACCCAGGAGCCGCTCAAGGCCAGTGTCGCAGTGCCGGGACTTTACAGTCTGACGGTGACCGATTTGCGGCTCACGATCGCGCGCGACGAACGCGACAACCCGAGCCAGGCGCTCGTGATCGAGACCTCGCATTCGATTACCGAGTCCGAGATGCGCTCGCACGTGCATGCCTGGCTACTGCCGAGCGAGCATCCAGACCCGAAGCAGCAGGCGGCCTGGGCGCGCATGAACACCCATCGGCCGTTCTACTGGAACGTCAACCTCGTGACCCCGGAGATCCTCGCGGCCGCAACGCCGCTGCCGCTCACCTATGTGGCCAATGAACGCGAACACGTCGAGCTGCACAGCTTCGCCTTGAAGGCGGAACCGAACGCGCAAATCTACGTGCAGGTCGACAAGGGGCTGCGTTCGTTCGGCGGTTACCTCATGGCCGACCCGGTCGCTCAAGTCCTGCAAATGCCGGAGTACCCGAAGGAAGTGCGCATCGCCTCGCAGGGCGCGCTGCTCGCGTTCTCGGGCCAGCGCAAGCTGAGCTTGTTCACGCGTGACGTCCCGGCGGTGCAGGTGCAAGTCGGGCGCCTGCTGCCGGACCAGTTGCAGCACCTGGTGACCCAGACCGCGGGCGATTTTGCGCATCCGAGTTTCAATAACTATTCGTTCGATGCGACCAATATCACGGAGAGCTATGTCGACGTGCTGTCGATGCCGACATTGCCGCCTGGCACCGCCAATTATCAGGCCTTCGATCTCGGTGCTTACCTCAACAAACCCGGGGCGGGCCGCCAGGGAATCTTCCTCGTTCATGTGCAGGCCTATGATCCCGTGCGCAAGCAGGTGATCGGCGGGAACTCGAACGATGGTCAGACCAGCGACACGCGGCTGATCGTCATCACGGACTTAGGGTTGCTCGCGAAGAAATCCGTGGACGGATCGCAGGATGTGTTCGTGCAGTCCATTGCGAGCGGTGAGCCGGTCGAGGGTGTCGCGGTCCAGGTCATCGCCAAGAACGGCGAGCCGGTCCTGACCGAAACCAGCGATAAAGCCGGTCACGTGCGCTTTCCCGACTTCAAAGGCTTCGACAACGAACGCGAGCCGGTCCTGTATCTCGCGAAGCGCGGCGGCGACAGTTCCTTCCTGCCGATCAAGTCGCACGTCGACGTCATGGAATTGTCGCGCTTCGACGTGGGCGGTGTCAGCAACAAAACCGAGCATGCGGCACTGAGCGCGTACCTGTTTTCGGATCGAGGCATCTACCGGCCCGGTGATGAAATCCGCGCCGCCGCGATCGTCAAGACACAGGACTGGCGGCGCCTGCCCGAGGGGTTGCCGCTCCGGGTCGAGATCACCGATCCGCGCGGCCTGCCGGTCAAGCGCGATCTTCTGCGCCTCGCAGCGGCGGGGTTCGAAGAGATCCGTTACCAGACGCACGAGTCGGCGGCGGCCGGCAACTACACGATCAATCTCTATGTCGTGAAGCCTAATGAGCGCGAGGACCTGATCGGCACGACCAGCGTCAAGGTGCAAGAGTTCCTGCCCGACCGGCTCAGGATCACGACACATTTCTCCGCGGAGCGCGCCGAAGGCTGGGTCAGCCCCGATAAACTGAAGCTCCTCGTGGGTCTCGAGAATCTGTTCGGCACGCCGGCCACCGACCGCCGCGTGACGGCGACCATGCGCTTATCGCCCGCGATACCGAATTTTCCCAAGTACAAGGATTACGAATTCCGTGATCCGCAGTCCGCCAAGGATGGGTTTACCGAAACCCTGTCCGAGCAACGCACCGGCACGGACGGTCAGGCAAATTTCGATCTCAACCTGGGCCGTTTTGCGCGTGCCACCTACCGCGCGAGCGTCGCTGTCGAAGGCTTTGAAGCCGACGGTGGCCGCGGCGTGAGCGGCGAGGTCGCGCAGCTGGTGTCCAATCTGCCTTTCCTGGTCGGCTGGAAAGCCGATGGTCGCCTCGATTACATCTCGCGCGGCAGCGCCCGCGCGGTCGACCTGATCGCGATCAATGATCGGCTCGAGCGCGTCGCGGCGCCGGGGCTGAAACTCAAGCGCCTCGAGCGCCGGTATGTCTCGGTACTGCTGAAGCAGGACAGCGGCATCTATAAGTATGAGTCGCGACTCAAGGAGATCCCGATCGACGAGACCGACCTTGCCGTACCCGCGGGCAGTGCGCACCTGGATCTCGACAGCAGCAAGCCAGGCGACTTCAGCTACCTGGTCACGGATGCCGCGGGTCAGGTGTTTGCGCGCATCGACTTCACGGTCGCGGGCGCGGCGAACCTGAGTCGCTCGCTCGAGAAGAATGCCGAGCTGCAGATCGTGCTCGACAAACAGGATTACGCACCGGGCGACACGATCAGCCTGCAGATCCAGGCGCCCTATTTCGGGGCGGGCCTGATCACGATCGAGCGCGATCACGTGTACTCCTGGCAGTGGTTCAAAACCAAGACCACGAGTTCGGTGCAGACGATTCGCGTTCCGGAGGGGCTCGAGGGCAACGGCTATGTCAGCGTGAGCTTCGTGCGCGACCCCACGTCCGAGGAAATCTACAGCTCGCCGCTCTCCTATGGCGTGCAACCGTTCTCGATCGCACTCGATGCGCGTCGCAATGCCATCCAGTTGCGCGCGCCGACGCTTGTCAAGCCCGGCGACAAGCTCAGCATCGGCTATCGGACCGCACAGCCGGCGCGCATCGTGCTGTTCGCGGTCGACGAGGGCATCCTGCAGGTGGCCCGCTACAAGACCCCCGATCCCTTGGCGCATTTCTTCCAGAAGCGCGCGCTCGATGTCGCCACGCGGCAGATTCTGGACCTCATCCTGCCGGAGTTTCGCGCTGCGATGCTGTCGGCGCCCGGGGGCGATCAGCGCTCGCTGTTGGGTGCCAACCTGAATCCGTTCAAACGCAAGACCGATCGGCCGGTCGCGTGGTGGTCCGGAATCGTCGATGCGAGCGACCAGGAGCGGACTCTGGACTGGACGGTTCCGGACTATTTCAACGGCAGCCTGCGTCTCATTGCGGTCGCGGTCAATGATTCCGGCATCGGCGTCGCCGAGCAGGCGACCGCGGTCCGCGGTGATCTGATCCTCTCACCGAACCCGCCGCTGACCGTCACGCCCGGCGATGAGTTCGAGGTCAGCGTCGGCGTAGCGAATAATGTCGTGGGTTCCGGCACGGATGCCCCGGTCACGGTCAAGCTCGAGCCCTCGGAGCAGTTCGAGATCTTGGGACCCGCCCAAACCACGCTCAAGATCACGGAGATGCGCGAGTCCTCGACGCGTTTCCGCGTGCGCACGCGCGATCTGCTCGGATCCGGTAGTTTGAAGTTCTCCGCGAACGTCGGCGCGAAGAGTGGCGCGCTGGTGGCCACGGTGTCGGTGCGCCCCGCGACGGCTTACGTGACCTCGCTGGTCGCGGGTAGCTTCAGCGGTAGCGCCCAAGTGCCGGTGACCCGGAACATGTATCCGCAGTACCGCAGCCTCGAGGCCAGTGTCTCGACGCTGCCACTCGCGCTCGCCCACGGACTCGTGAGCTACCTGGGTCGCTATCCCTACAGTTGCACGGAACAGCTCGTCAGCGAGGCGATGCCCGCGATCGTGCTCGCCCATCGGCCGGAATTCGGCGTGCTCAAGTATCGCGATGGCGCGAGTGTTGCGTCCATGATCGACGAGTTGCGCTCGCGCCAGGTCGGCGACGGCTCGTTCCGGTACTGGGCAGGCGGCGTCGAAAGCGTCGACTTCGTGTCGGTTTACGCCTTGCACGTGCTGCTCGAGGCGAGCGAGCGCGGCGAGCCCGTTCCCGCGGATCTACTCGCCGCGGGCAAGCCTTACCTCTTCAAGCTCGCGCGCCGCGACGGGGACAATCTCGCCGATGAGCGGACCTCGGCCTACGCGATCTATCTGCTGGCGCGACAAGGTGTCGTCGTAGCCAACGAGGCGGCCGCCCTGCAGCAGCGTCTGATCAGCCGGTATGCCAAAGAATGGCCACAAGACATCGTGGCGGCGTATCTCGCTTCGGCGTTTCAGCTCATGAAACAAGAGGGCGCGGCCAACCAAGCGATCGGCAAGGTGGTCTTCGGCGCGAGCACGGATGTCGATCGCTGGCATGGTCCGATGACCAGCGATGCGATGCTGCTCTATTTAATGGCACGACATTTCCCGAACCGGCTCGCCCGGATTCCCGACACGATGCTCGATTCGCTCGTCACACGCGTCAAGAACGGTGAGTACGACTCCTTGTCGGCAGCCACAACCATACTCGCGCTCGACGCCTATGCGACGGCGGTGGCCGCCAACGGGCCACCGAAGCTCGCGATCGAGGCAGTTCTTGCCGACAAAGCCACCCGACCCTTGGGCTTGCCGGAAGGTCTATTCCCGAAGGTGAACTTCCCGCCCGATACTCGCTCCTTGAATTTCTCGAGCGATGCGCCGGTGCGTAGTTATTATTTGGTCAACCAATCCGGTTTCGACCGGGTCCCGCCGACCCAAGCGTCGAGCCAGGGACTCGAGGTCATCCGCGAGTTCCTGAGCGCTGATGGCAAGCCCGCGGACAAGATCAAGGTAGGCGATGAAATCACGGTGCACCTCAAGTTTCGTGCGATCGGTCGACCCCTCATCGAAGATGCCGTGCTCGTGGACCTGTTGCCTGGAGGCTTCGACCTCGTGATTCCGAATGGCCCGGCGCCCGAGCAGCCGCTGCTCTCGGCCTCGCCCGGCAACGAGACGAGCGACGACGACAGTGGAACGGGCGGCATGCGCGGGTGCCTTTGTTCCTGGCTGGTCACGCGACCGCCGAATTTTCCGGACTATGCCGATCTGCGCGAAGACCGCGTGATCCTCTACGGCCGGGCGACCGATCAGGTCCAAGAGTTCAGCTATCGCATCAAGGCGACCAACGCGGGCAGCTATGTCGTGCCCGCGTCCTACGGGGAATCGATGTACAACCCCTCGATTCGGGCTCGCTCGACGGCCGGCCATTTGGTGGTCGACTCGCCGTGAGGTCGCGCCTCGGAGTCTGGGCAGGCGCGGTGGCAGCCGGTGGCTTGCTCGGCCTGGTCGCGCTCCGAATCCTGCCGCATGCGCCGCTGTCGAATTTTGCGCCGCAGTCCACGGCGGTTTATGCCGAGGATGGTGAGCTGCTGCGCCTGACCCTCGCAAGCGACGGTCAGTACCGCCTGTGGACGCCGCTGTCCGAGGTGAGCCCCGAGTTCGTTGACGCACTGCTGCTGCACGAGGACCGGCATTTTCGCTGGCACTTCGGCGTCGATCCCGTTGCGCTGGTCCGCGCCGTCGCGAGCATGGCGCGGGGCGGTGCGCATCAAGGCGGCTCGACCATCACGATGCAGCTCGCACGGCTGATCTATCACCTCAATACGCGCTCGGTCTTCGGAAAGCTGCGGCAAATGGCGGCCGCGACCTGGCTCGAGCTGCGTTATTCGAAGCGCGAAATCTTGGAGGCTCATATCAACCTGACCCCGTATGGACACAACGTCCAGGGGATCGGTGCCGCGAGCCGGATTTATCTGGGCAAGTCGGCTGCCAAGCTCACATTCGCCGAGGCACTCGCGCTTGCGCTGATACCGCAATCGCCGAACTTGCGCGATCCGGACGGCGAGGAGTCCGCGTCCATGAGGACGGCTCGCATGCGCCTCGCGCAGCTTTGGGCCACGCGCCATCCTCTCTCGGACGCGTCGCTTGCGTCCGCGGGGAAGACTTTGCATTTCCGCGGACTGCACGAGTTGCCGTTCCAGGCTCCCCACCTCGTCTCCGAGTTGCTCGCGGCGAACGGCACGACCCGGGATATCCATACGACGATCAATCTCGCGCAGCAACACCTGCTCGAACGCACACTGCAACAATACGTCGCCACGCAGCGCACGCTCGGTGTCACGAATGCCGCGGCGATGCTCGTGGACTACCGCTCCATGCAGGTCAAGGCCGTGGTCGGTTCCGCCAACTTCTTCGATGCGTCGATCGGCGGGCAGGTGAACGGCACGACCGCGAAGCGTTCGCCGGGCTCCGCGCTCAAGCCGTTCATCTATGCGCTTGCGATGGACCAGGGATTGATTCACACGCAGAGCATGCTTAAGGACGCGCCGACTGCGTTTGGTGCCTATGCGCCTGAGAACTTCGATGGCGCTTTCGTGGGGCCGGTCTCGGCCCATGACGCATTGATCGCGTCGCGTAATGTCCCCGCAGTCAGTCTCGCGGCCAAGCTGGCGCAACCGGACCTCTATCAGTTCTTGCGCAATGCCGGGATTTCCCACCTCGCGAGCGAACGACACTATGGACTCGCGCTCGCGCTCGGCGGCGGAGAAGTGACGATGGAGGAGCTCGTGACGCTATATGCGATGCTCGGCAATCACGGCATGCTCGCGCCGCTGCAGTACACCCTGCCCGAAACGCACAGCGCCCAGAACCCAGTTCTGTCGCCCGCGGCGGCATTCATGGTGCTCAGCATCCTCAAGGACAATCCGCGGCCGGACGGCCTTGCGAACTTGCATCCACAGGTCGCCTGGAAAACCGGCACCTCTTGGGGCTTTCGCGACGCCTGGTCCGTCGGCATCGTGGGTCCCTACGTGCTCGCCGTATGGGTCGGCAATTTCGATGGCAGCAGCAATCCCGCGTTCGTGGGTGTCCAGACGGCAGCGCCCTTGTTCTTTCACCTCGTCGATGGCCTGCGCGCAGGCGGCGCTCGACTTCCCGAGACGCCGGATTCCCCGCCCGCCGGAGTTACGGCCGTCGAGGTCTGCGCCGCCTCAGGCGATCTCCCCAATGCGGAGTGCCCGCATCGCAGCCGAGCCTGGTTCATTCCCGGCAAATCGCCAATTCGAGTCAGTAGCGTCCACCGCAGCATCCTGATCGATACGCGCACGGGCCTGCGCGCCTGCGCCGACACGCCGCCGCAGTACGCACGCGCAGAAGTATTCGAAGCCTGGCCATCGGATATTCTGCGTCTCTACGCGCTGGCCGGCATGCCGCGCAGACCGATTCCCGCTGATCGCTGTGGCCATGATGCGCCGTCCTCGGCGCGCGTCGCACCCGCGATCACTTTCCCTCGCGCCGGCGCGACCTATCAGCTGCACGCCGCTGAACTCGGCCGTGAAACCCTGCAGCTCGCGGCAACGGCCGGACCCGATAGCGGCTCGCTCTATTGGTTTGCCGATGGCGCCTACGTCGGCTCGAGCGCGCCAAGTACCGGTCTTGCGTGGGCGCCGACGCATAGCGGCGACGTCGATCTCAGCGTCGTCGACGAGCATGGAGAGTCGGCGGATCGGACCATTCGGGTGGCCGTGATGTCCGAGTGAGACGCGGACCGGTGGTCGCCAGCC
>Ga0116230_10002678_pt1 | contig 17176 bp, 13 predicted proteins | sample S1TSphfallax_3_FD_88678 | JGI IMG/M metagenome (GOLD analysis project Ga0116230, IMG submission 88678) | Host-associated microbial communities from peat moss isolated from Minnesota, USA - S1T2_Fd - Sphagnum fallax MG | ecosystem: Host-associated > Plants > Peat moss > Unclassified | place...
ACTCTGATGAAGTTTTCCGAATGAATTGTGTAAAGAAGTCAGGAAAACTGTGACCACACTATGATGTCTGCATTTTGAGTTCCTTGGATGGATATCACACTTGTTGTCACTTTTTCCATAGCTAACCTATGCATTTGCTACCTGAGACATCTCCATACATATTGAGCTCCATGAGTCAGCAAATACTTTGAGGTCCTATATCAAATTCAATGTGAATGCCTCAGGCTTAAGAGGTTTCCAGGTTTTGCTCAATTGAATGTTGTTTTGTACTTGAAGGTAGAGAGGGTATACAATGTATGTGCTTTTCTAAGACAGTGATGTCCTACATTTGTACGTCTAAGTTACTTCTAAATCCTTCTAAGTTGCTGTACAGGTACAAGATTATCCCTCTCAAGCTGAAGGCAGAATGAATCCACTAATTCCATGATTCCCATGCCTATAGGCAAGCATCACAATCCACAGTGCACCTTGAAGTCTTTAGTTGTGGTTGGAATTGAAGTTCAGTACATTTAGTAGTAAGTATGGCTCATCAAGGTAGACAGAAAAGCTCTACAAATGTCCTTCGCCTTTAAACATAAAATATGGTTTGATTTAATAATTCTACTGTGTGAGAACACACACAAAGCTGTTTAGCAAACAGCCAGTTTTTGACAAAATCAGGGAAGTTATTCAATACATGTAAAGGACACCATGAAATTTCGGAAGTGTATTTGGAGGGCACCTTATGTCCATGAATATCCCTCCTAGGGATATTATGCATAGTCCTTAAGAATTGGAGGGACCTTACACCTAAGAGGCCGCATTGGGTTTGTCTCTGATGGTCAAACTTTCATAGAAGTTGACCAAAAGTAACAGCATGTGCAAGTTCCACTATAAAATCCTGTCTCCCTCGTTTGGGTAAAGCCTTAGTCCTAGGGCTGAATGCATTTTTGGATGTCATGTTGGAGGATGTTTGGTAGAGTAAGTCCAGTGGATGAGATGGATGGGATAGGGATCTTATCTGGTATAGGATATCATGGCATAGGAAGAGAGCAGAGTGTAACTCTTAATTCCAGTCTTGGGGAAATATTCCATGTATTTTCTACCACGTGGGGTTTTCATAGAGTTGGTGTATATAGTTTCTGTACAAGACAATTCAAAACATTTGTACAGTTCCACTATTGCCTAAAGGTTACAAGCCAAATAAACATAGCTTTTGAAAAGTTCAATGTACTATATACCCAGCATTAGGCCCCTTCCACAAAGGAATGTGTAAGGTGAGATGCCATTCCATCAGCTGGTAATGGGTTCTACTGGGTCCTTTTGAAAGTGTAACTGGTGTTCCCCACTGTTGATTCACATCACAAGTGGAATTGACAGAACTAAAAGTGAAACCAGCAGATGTTCAAACTTCACCTATCCACTTAAAGGCTTTAAAAAATACCCTTAAAAAGGTACCTGAATAAGACACTAAAACTGGTCACAACTTTGAAAGAATTCTTATCTCTTTTGATGGCTAAGTATTACAAACGCCTAGAGTTCTATTTGGAAGGTTCTGGACGCCAGCATTTTCAGAATAAAATTGTAGTTCACTAGTTTTTTTGTTTTGTCTTGTTGAGATCTCCCAAACCAGAGCACCCCTGGCCACACTCTTGGTACAGTTGGGCTTAGTATGCCCTACCCTCCATGAATGGGACCCCACCAAGTTGGTTTTGTAATGTTTAGACTTAGGATTTTGGAGTTATTGAATATTGAATAATTTTCATTAACAATTCAATAGAATCAAAATTAAGAAAAGTAGGAAATTTTTGGTTCGTTAATGGTATTGTTGGACAGCCTTTAATAGAGGTGATTTCCTAATTGATAGACTTAATGTGTGGGATATATTGAAATTTGAATAATTTGTCACTGAAAGTTCAATGAAAGTCAAAAGTTAAAACTTTAATGAAAATTGGATTTCAGATTTAGTCTAATGAAGGGATACCATTCACCCTCTCAAAATTCATTCAATATTACAATACTATAGCACCAAGTGGCAGCTTTGACAAAAAGAATATTATTAGTAGGAATATTGAAATCTTTTGAAAAAAGAAAATTTCAAAGAAAAAAAATTGTGAAAGAAAAATAGACAATCTTTTGAAAATTTCAGGAGTATTCATTTTCAACATAGAATCTTCAAAATGAATTCAATGCATTCTTCATTGCATTCACAACTAACATTCTTTAAATTGTGGCACAAACAACAAACACAGTTGACAATATTTGTCCAACATTTTAGAAGTCAAACAAAGATAGGGTGACCCACAATTCATTCATCATTTTGGTGGAGATAATATTTGTGCCCTGCGAGCCTGGAAAGTGGCATTTGCCTACAATGATTTGGTTTATCAATTAGTAGAGAAGAAATTGGGGTGCTTAGATGGTATTTTAGTGTGATCCATGTTAGTGTGATATTCATTGGATTGGGTGTGTCTCCCAAGTTCAATTTCTTGTTCTGCAATTAGCCATTGTGATTGGCCCATTATAAATAAAAAATTTAAACATTCAAAGCTCCCACAAATAAAAGGCTCTATTCTTAAGAACAAAATATAGAGTGCCCCGCTTTGGCCTGACTACCTATATAGACAGAAATTCAACAATTTCTGGCAATGCATATGGGATAAAAGTGTGGTGCTAATAGGATCTCCCCCTCCCCTCCAAAGGGAAAAAACCTAGGCCTCATTGGTTGAGTAAAATTTCTATTCCTATATTTGTATAACACCCCTTTTGACATGGCTAACGGCATAAACACATACAATTAAGTATCCTAGGATTAATTTTCACATTGACAAAACAAATAGTTATTTACTCTCAAGAAAATTCGTTTTTATTTATTCTAAATTTATTATTTCTTCCATGATCTACTATGATATTGTCATCTGAGTAGAGGAATTATTCAAAGTGTAACCTAAAATAATTATGGTGACTCACAATCAAAACATGTAAGTCACACCTTCAGAACAACAAACATCCCAGAAATTCAATACTCTGCCCCCCCTGCCCAAAAGAAATTAATAACTTGAGCAGCACATAAAGCAATTCCTCATTGGCCAAAAAACATTTCTATCTCAACTGTGTTCATCACCTATTTTGGCCTAACCTAATGGCAGGGGGATAAATTGTGAGGACATAGGATGATAAATTATAATGAAACTTGGTGGTATAAAACAGAGGAGTGTCTTCATGTAATTATCGCATAGGGAAGTGGCTTTTAATTACACCATGTCTTGCTACTGGAGCTCCATGGCAACTTCAACACATGTCTGTTGAATAAAAATTAATTTTGAAATTTTCATTTCTCACAAGGGTGGATCTTGTTCATGTTTTTATGGCATAAATCCTGGTGAGAAGCACAATGTACAGGGTGTAAAACTTTTGCAAACTTCCTTGCACTAATTCAGAACATCAAGCAAGAACTGAAAAAGCAAAACAGAAAGGAGACCTAAGTCCTAGCTCATTAAGTTATTAGCTCAAGTACCCGATGTCCAAGTGCAACAGCCAACAACTAGGGTTTTGTAATTATCACAAAGAGGAAACAATGAGCTGCTTTACGAAGGTAAAGCTCATAACTTGTCAACAAAGGCTTTAAAACACACCAATTCAAACCCACGGCCAATTTATTATTTCCTGTTGAACCCTGGGTGAGGTCACTCTTTGAAGTTTGTATATTTGCTGAAACATGAGAGATAGTGAGGGGTTATTTTATATGAGGGGGTTTTTTTCTTTGCTATGCTATGAAATAATGGAATATTGAAAGAATATTTCATTAAAATTAAGAATATTTTATGTACATTCAAAAGTGCATTCTCCTAATGAATTTTAGACACCCTATTTATATTTAATTATGTTATAAAATTTACTTCTTAATGAATTAGAAAAACAAATGGAAGTCTTGCCTGTCCCAGGGTTGAATGCTGCTGAGTCAAAGCTACAAGCTTGCTAAAATAGCAATTCGGAACTTCTCTTAGGCTTTATGTCATTTGGCTATTGGGATTTTGATTAGGCAAAGCTAAACTTGAGATGTGAAAGATGGCTTCAGAAAATTGGGGCTCACAGGGAAATGAACTGGAAGTTAGGAGACTTCTTAGAGAAGTAGGTTTTAGCCCAGTTAGTTTACAATGTCTGCTGCCTATTTCCAATTGCTCACATGCAGAGTGATGTTCAACTGCAAGTGGAACAGAATCACAATGGGGCTTCAGAAAATCAATGGTGCACATTGAGACAATTGACTTTTCTATAGAAGTGTTTGATTACAGATGAATGAAACTCGAACCAAACAAAATCAGAATGCTGCAGAAAATCAGCTGTTCTATATTTGAGAAGGGTTCCAACTCAATACGTCCTCTGTGAAAGCTTATGGAAAACCACTCCTTTGGTCTGTTCTCCAGTTTCCATGCAGATCCATAACCAGGGTGCCCCCAAAACTTTTGGTTTCTGAGTCCTGCATCCTTAAAGCAAGTAGCTTCAGTTTAGTGTACCGATCATTCGTACGTCATTTACTGTGGAGCATGTCCATAGGTGTGAGAGACCGTACACACACACACACACTCTGCAAGTCTGCTGTCATGTACCACTGCTTAGTCCACAGAACTTTCGTGAATAGGACTGAGGGTGCAGCCAGGTGGATATATAGCAATCTTTAGTGACTCATCATTAGCATTTTTCACTACTTACAATTCCCTGCCTCCCTCTAAGTTAGATGGTCCTCAACTCAAATATCCAAGATAGAAAAATATCCAGTGTGATTGTGCTCCACAATCACACGGCGAAACCCTCAGTAAATAAATGTTGTGTCAACAGTGAGTCATCAGTAAAGTAACCCACTCTCCACCCTGTCTTTGGGCCTCCTTTCACCCCCCATCCCCTCTTTGAGTGGTATCCGCAAAGTAAAGACATTTTAATAAACCTCAGTATGAAATGCTGATACTCAGCATTTAGTGCACAAGGTTCGAGACTAATTATAGTAGTTGTACTGTTAAGAGCAGTGAAAATATATGTAGCAGCAGCTGAGGCGCTCAGGAAAAAGGAAAGACAGGATGAAACTCAATTTACTACCAAAATTGATTGTTTTCTGAGTTTCATCCCCAGTCAAATCCTAATGTACTTTTTGCAGTTTTTTTTTTAATCTCACCCTGCGTATAACCAAACTCAGGGTTCTGGTGCTGTGTTTTTCTTACTCTAGGGATAACTCTATTACTTCAAGTCCTTTCACATAAACATGAGTATTTGAAAGGCAAATGTATAATACCTTTGCAATACTTTACTTTAAACAAAACAAAACAAAACCACGATGAAGAAGCAGCAAAAAGTTAGGAGTAGAGTATTCAATATTTTGATTCCATCTCCAGTGGCCCACTACACAGCATCCAAAGTTTTATTAGATGAAAAACATTAAAAACTTGCTGGTTTGGGCCAACATTTTTGCTCTGAGCTCACAAAAGCCCCTGCACAATCTAACAGCTGCTCCTGCCTGACTAGACAGATTGATTTGTCTAAGTGATTTGCAATGCTATGAGTGGTTTCCCACCTTTTATAATCCCAATTTCATGTTTAAGATGGGGCTTGGGAAACAGTACATAAATATTCTTGAATGTGAGAAATATTGTTAGAGACCTAAATACCCAGTATGGGTGGAGATGTATGTCAAACTACACAACAAACTTAACCCTTAAGTCTGTTCTGCCATCAATAGACCCTAGAGATCTTTGCATGTACGGCAATGTTTTGTTTTTTCTTTTTTGTCAATTTCCTGATGGAGCCATGAGCATCCCTAGGCAGACTCAGGCAGATTTCGCCAGGTTGGCGACATTATTTCAAGGAACTTTTTGAACTGCATGCAGTAGACATAAATGTGGCGACACCCTACCAAATAAACAACTTTCTGTTGCCTTTTAGGCGATTTAAAATGAAAACCCCCCTCTTTTTCACTATGTATTGGTAGCCAGGGTTCTTAAAAAATAAAAATCTGAAAAAAAATCCACTGATGTATGCATAAACAGGCTGACCTTTTGCATTCATGAGGGAAATAAGGTCTAGACCACCAAATGCACTGAGTCCTTACTGACAAGCCTAGACCATCCCACCGTCATCAGCCGTTCAGATGGTGAGTATTGGCGGTCAGAAGAAGATACAGGAATCAAAGGAAATAGGCTGAACCTTCATTCCAGTTCATCCAGGAACAACATTTGAGTGCAGCAACTACTTACAGCCAACCTGGCCTCTCTCTCTCTCTCCTATTCGCCCTTGAAGAGTCCCCACCGCCTTATTAAATACTATAGAGTTCTTTTAAAGAAACCAATGAAGTAGTAGGTAGCCCTCTCAAACTTCAATGGTTGCATGCCCGATCAAGGTTGGGTCGGGATTCATTTGTGGTGAAGTTTTGCTATTTTGCCATTCTTTTGGAGGAAAACCTTCAAAAACATGTTTTCTCAGTAAACAAATTTTTTTTTTTCCAGCAAAAAGTCGCCACTTTTGAGAAAATTAGAAAACTAGAAAAAGCAGTGACTGGAGCATCTCAATAGTAGATGAACTACAATCAACAGAGATGGACAATGTGAGGAGACCCTCATTCCTGGCATAGTAGTGGATGCAAAGTTTCCTACATGCATTTTCCATTGAAGTCCTCTACCCTTGGGGCAGTGAAGTTACAGACACTTTTTGAACGTAAGCCTTAGTTTAGTTTTATTTTTTAAAATTCCCCCAACATCAGTCAAAGCCTGCACAGAACACTGCAGGCGCCGCACACGTCGTCTCACTGACACACACAAGGTTTGTAAGGAGGGGGTGTTTAACGTCCTGCCTCTGAGCTTGGGGCAGTGTAATAGCTAGACTAGAACTGACAGATTCAAGCTATCGGTTCTTCATATCACTATTACTGGTTCTACTTGAAGAGGACTACAAACGTACAATCCTCTAAAAGTTCATTCTTACATTATCAACCTTTACCCTCCATATGATCATTTTTCATTGAATTTATAACTACAACTAAAATATCAGCCAAAGTTTGGCATGCCAGTTGCAACTCATATTATGCAATTGGGTCATCATATCACCATTAATGTTTTTCCTTGATCAAGACAAAGAACTCATTTTGATAAATGTGCTAGCACGGTAGAGTCAACAAAGGGCACTGGTGACTTTCTTATGGTTGTTTTGTGTGCTTTAGGCAGAGGATGTTGATATCTTTACAGATAGCTCAGATTGTCATTAATTTGAGATGCATCTGCATCCCAGCAAGGATTCTTCTAAGCTTTTTGCTCTTTCAGGTTTTTAGGATTGGTGGGGGTTTTGGAACGTGATTTGTTCCAATGCCCCATAGTGACCCACTTTGAGTTTTGATTTTATAGCTCGGGCTTGGGTCCTCTCTCTTTTTACCTTCTTTCCCCCTTTGCTAGGTGCTTTCTTTAGTGGAGTTTGCAAGGTTTTATCAATTATAATCTTTCAAAAGTTCAACTTCATTAGGGTAGACAGCTGTGATCAGTAGCCGGTGGGCAAATACCCAGAGAGCCCAAAAGAACTCTTATAATGAATTGTTGGACAGCGCATAGTCATTCAAAATCACCCCAAAATCCAGCTCAGTTCAAAAAATTAATGACGATCTTTTTAATGTCAGAGTTTAGGGATGGAGGTTTTGTGTTCAATCACTTAGAGCATCTCCACCAATGCTCAGTATGTAACCCTGCAAAAAGAAAATTCGATAAAAATTTGTTTCAAAAGTCAAAACACGCTGATTTGGCTCAGCAAAATGTACTTGGCCCTGTGTTTTTGCAGGATTCAGGGTCGTGATTAGGACTCACCATTCCTTGCAAAAATAAGGCTGCCATACTGATTGGCATATTTAGTGCATGTTTGAGATGTTTGCCCCATGATTGTTGTTGGATGTGGGGTTATAAAACCTTTTTAAAAACTGTTCAGCAGGTGCCCCTTGATAGGGGTTTTTTTTAACTCACTTTAAAAAAAAGGCTATCCACATTTCCCCTCGGAAGAGATCAGTCATGGATGTGGAATGTAAAAACTGAAACATGGAGGCCTCTGCATATGTTTGGTGCTGGGTTTTTTCTGTGTTCATTTTCAGAAGTTTGGCACCTTTGGTCTGCTAGCCCTTAAATGTTCACCCAGCAGCCTATCTATCCTAACATTTTTATCTTCCATATAAATCCTTCTCTTGAATCTATGGTTACAATGCAAAAATGAAGCAAAATTTGGCAGGCATGTTGCCACCCAAATCTCCATTTTTAAATATACAACCAAAACACATACAATCTCCTGGGGGAGACAGTAAATACCCTCTCTTGGTGGATGTACTGAATTTCATGAATTCATATTACTAAGTTATTGCCTTTGGTCTTCAACAACTTGCTCCCCCCTGCCCAGCGCCCACACACCCAACTCCTTCCCTCAACAGCATGGAAAAAAAGATGGGTCCATGTTAGAAAATGACACTTCTCAAAAGAGAGATATAGAGAGAGGCAAACACTTCCACCTTCCAACAATGATTCATATATCATGTTCAGATCCTAATTCATACAATTGCTACTGATCACAGTGGACTGCAGATCAGTAGTGCCTGAGCTGAGGGGGAGAAACAAAAACTACAACCCAAAATGTTTCCCACTTACCCTGCACTTCCCGAATGAATGATCAATTTCCGCAAGAGACAATCCTCTTTTTGGAGGAGGTGCCAGAAGGAAGGGGAAGGTGTTGGACATTGGAGACTTGAGACAACAGAGCCGACAAATGTGCGGATACCAGGATCTGCATGATAGCACCATTGCCAGGCGCTCCAGCCTGGTTCCTGACAGTATCTGTTCGGACTGCAGTCCACGCCCATTACCTAGAAGTAACTGGTCTAGGTGTACTATTAGGGCTTTCCTAGATGGGTCATTGTGAGTTCCAATTTTGGTTTTGCCGGTTCCACTTTTCGTTTTGCCAGTTCCACTTGTGTGGCGTGGTTTTTTGACTTTTCAGACAAGATTTGTTCTGGGTTTTTGAGAATTTGTGTCAGGTGGGTATGCACTAGAAGGGGTTTGATCGCTCATGAAACGGGGTATACATGTCTCGGTTCTTTTAACAAAATACCCGCCCAAATAGGTTTAAACAGTTGGAGGTTTCATCACATCTCAATTAACCAGCAGGAGGGGTTTCTCACCAAACTTGGAGCATCATTATCTTAATATAATGATTCATCCCTTACAAACCTGTTGGGAAGAGACTCTTCAAATGTAAGCAACCCTACCAGCCTGATGGGGGAAAGATTCCCCAAATATAAGCACCACTACCAACCTGTTGGAGGAGAGCACCAAATGTAAGTGACCAAAATGCCAACCTGTTGGAAGAGCTTTATAATATGTAATGCCCTGGCCAATCTATTTGGACACGATTCACAACATATGTAACCATTTTTGGTGTTTGAATAAAAATTTTAACGTTTTTTCTGATGTTAATCAGGTACGAGTTATTGGCAGGTAAGAACTAGTGTTGTGTGGTTATATTGAGTTTGATATATTCTTGACTAAGAGTATAAATTTTTTTCAATGGGTTTACCCATCAAGTAAAGGTATGTCAACACTAAAAAAAAAGTTTCATTGGGTCAAGGTCTGAGTATGCAGAAATTGTGGTTTTCTGTAGATGGATAGGGTCTAGTTACACCTATCATATACCTCCTATTCAGGGTAAAGAACAAGTATGTATTTTTTATTTAATTAATTTAAATTTTTTAAATGTCCACATTTTGGAAGTATCTATTGAGACAATTTTTGAAGTCCAAACCCAATGGGATCATGCACAAATACCATGTCAAAATGCAAAAATCAACATGTTTGATGCATCCTTGACTACAAGTATGCTAAACACGTAACAAAACTTTGAAATTTCGTTCATTGAAACATGGAGCTCAACTACAAGCTAATGCTAAACATACACACATAGAATGTTGCAAGAAAGGAAATTTGTGAGGTTTTTGTGAATTGGACATTCATTTGATGTTTGGGATTGATCATGCTCAATGGTTTGTTGACCCCACATTCCTACAAATTTGAGGAATTGAAAACACCAACAAATTAGTAGAATTGACACCTACACACCTCAACAAGTTGGTAGCAACATCTTTTTTCTTGGTGAAATTTCGCCAAATTGTGAAATCCAACGATAGTGAGTGATCACATGAAGGGAAAAAAATGAAAAAAAAAAGAAAATTTTGCTAAAATGCAATGGCTTGTTTTAGGGTTAACAATTGTTGCACCCAATGTTTGATGTCCATCGTTGCCACTTGTAATGGCGAAATTTCCATCGGAACACACAATCTCCATCCATCATTAGGGAATTGTTTTGTTTCCTTATCGTAAAAGCCATCTTTCGCCATGGCTTTCCAACATCCATTATTTATTCACAAGGTTTTTTGGTTTGTAAAGGGTTGGTGTTGCAAACATTTTGCTGGATATGTACAAGGTCCATCGCAAGAAGCTCACCTACAACCAATATTGTGTTGCCACATTTTTTTGCAACAATTTTCAAAATGGCAACAACAATCTGTTGTGCAAATTTGGAAGGATCTAATCCACATATGCATTGAATGTTGAAGGATAGTTTTCAACTAGTTAGTTGTCTTGATCGTTTTGAAAATCTCAATAGAAATCTTGATTCTTAAATTTTAACATTTCTAGTTGTATGTGTTGTAGGTTATTGATGACCAGCTTCAAAATGGACATTGAAGCAACATGACAAAAATGCAAATATTGTTGGTAGAAGGCAAGGGAGCACTTATCCTTTATTTGCATTCTTCTAAGTTGTTTTGGGTGTGTTAGTATAGATTGGAGACCTTTAAAGACTACTGGAAAAATATTCACATTATTTTTAAAAGTTAATATAAACCTACACAAAGGGCAAAGTTTCAAGCAAAAGTCAAGACTCAAATTTTCAAATGTTGGAACATCTTTTAGGTGTGTCAACTTTTGTTCTTCTATATATTGAAGGTTTAAGGTTTGTGTTGGATTCGACCTTTTATGTTATGCCACTACAATAGTTCCTTTTTTTGCTTGGTTTTCTTCTTTTATGATGGTTTTTTTTTTCCTTTGTGAAGGGTTCTTTTTTTACTAAGTTCACAATGTTAGATGTTTGGGATTTATGCTCTTCTGATGGCCAGTCGTTGATTTGTACTACTATAACATTTGTCAAATGCATGACCTTCTCTTTTAGTTTTAAGGTTTGCAATGAATTTGTTTTCGAGTTTGGCAATGGTTTCTTCCTCTGTCGTTTTTTCCTTTGCATATTTAAGGCTTTAAGGTTTGCAATAGGTCTATCTACATGATCAACAATGGTTTCTTCACTAGTTTGAATTATGCAACTAAGTGTTTGATCATTAAATTCCCAATCTTCATCCAATTCCAACAAAGAAGAAACAAGCTTTACTCAACTAAAGTATGTGCCAAATCTATATCATTATTTGGATATAATTGAAGTTAAAGTGAGAGACATTATATACATTATGAAAACATTATCTAGATTCTAATTCATAGTTGGTTGCAAATTGTAATAGGTGTTTGCAAGTTTTGTAATGTTCCTTAATCAATGACAACAACACGTTCATTGATTCAAAGTTTGTTTACAAATCTTGGAACAAGTTAAGCTTGGACTTGGAGATCATAAACTTTCAAAAAAAACATACAAAAAGGGTTGGAGTTACTTTTTAAAAAATCCAACAAATCAAAGTGAGTTGTCTTTACTACACTTATAGAAAAAAAGGAAGGTTCAATGGTAAGTCATTAAAAACTTTTAGGACACATGGACTACCAAATTCCCATGGGTTGAGCCTATTATAAAGGAAGACGGCAAGTTACACCATGTGTGGTGTAGGATTTACATTATTGTCAAACATAAGGAAAAATTATTGGTGCAAAAATTAGATGGGGTCCATAAGCATAGTGGCAAAAGAAAGTGCAAGTGTGTTAAACATGGACAAATTATTGGTGAGTACTATAATAGTTTTGACCCCCAACATGCAAAGAATTTCCACATCTATTGCACTAGAAGGTTAGTTTCTATTATTGACCTTGTGGTCAATGCAAAAAGAGCTCAATTAAAAAAGAAATATTTCTAGTTTGTTATTATTTTCCACCTTCTACAATAGGGAAGGCCTTTGACAGATTATGAATGTATACAAGAGTCCTTTCCTTTTCATAAGGTTGAACAACTGGCCAAAATGCACTAAATTGATTCTAGTGGATGGGGAATGGAAGGTTTGTATCCTACTTCCGTTTCATAGTTTGTTTTTATGTTGTTGAATCTTATGCCTTTAATGATTAATGAAACTTTTGAATATGTTAACTTGTAATCCTAGTTCCATGAGAGGTCTACTACAATTCTTTTCAATGTTTAGACTCTTTAAAACTATTGTCGACAATGTTGTTTGAATTATTGTTTCAAGTTTTCGGTTTGCAATGGTGTAACAATGATTACCTTTCATGTGTTGTTTTATGGATCAAACTAGTTTTAGGGTTTTTGGTTTGTCTATCCGGAATGGCAAACACTATGCACAACATATTTTTGACTCCAATTAAACATGTAATTCAAAAGGTGAGATTTATAACCTTTAGTTGTGATGAAATCACAATTATTCACAACCAAAGTTGGATATCTATCCATTATTATGTGGTTGAGAATTTTTGACGAGTACCATCCTCTTGAATTTGTAAACGGTAATTGAGGGAGGTGGGTCTAATAACCTAGGACTATAATGTTAGTGAATTTTGCAGTTACTTACAGGGGATTATCTGAGGGGGGTTTGGCTTCTAAGTTGGTTTGATTTGCAACAAATGGCATGATTTTTTTTAGGGTTTGAAAACAAGGGTTTAAGTGCAACTCATAGATAAACTTGCACCATTTGTTAACAAAATCAATTAAATTGCACATAGGTGCAATTTGGCTACACAAACATTTTCAAAGTTGTCATTAGTTGCAAAGATTGAGGTGTTGTTGCAATTCATGTATGTATATTTTACTCACTCCTTTAATAGGCACATGGAGTTAACAAAGTTAGTAGAAATTTTGGAAACAAAGGGTGGGAAGATTTTATAATGTGAAGACTTGATGGATCTCAATGCTTGCACCTACCAAAAGTGTTTTGCAAGAGTATAAAACTCTCATTGTCAAAGTGGCTAATGACAATCTTGGGAATGCAACTGCCAAAAACAATTATGAATTATTATGTGATTGTGACACTATCTTGGGACTAACCTATGTGTTGCCAATGATGAAAGTAATGTAGAGTTTGTCCAGAATGGCCCAAAACAAGGATACTTTTGTTTGTGATCTTGTGAGCTCTATCATACTATGTACTAATGAATTGTATCTAGTATGTAAACCCGCTAAAAAGGTATGACCACCCACAATTCCGGACTTTCAATGACTTGGTGGAGCATGTTTGTTATGCCTTACACATGGTTTGGAGGTTGGAACTAGAAAATCAATTTTAGTATGTTGCATTTAATTTCCACACATGGTTGTGTATATGTTGCACAAGACAAACTCCACTATTGGTGTTATGTCTATGGTGACTAGGGATGACTATGCACTTTCAATACAATTTGCAAAATAACAATGTACATGTGTAGTTGATGGGCTAACAAAAAAATTTGAAAGGCATTTCATTGCCCATGAGTTAATGAATGCAATGGGGATCATCTATCCCCATTATTGGGAAGCACTTGAGGCAAAGACCACCTTCCTTAGTCCCTTGGCAATCCTAAAAACGAAATTTTGCCACCCCAAGCCAAAAGGTGCAAATGGCACCTTGGTTGTTAGTTTGCTAGATCCAACACTTCTTGACTAGCAAATGTCATTATTATATTTAACAATGAAAAGCAACATTCACGATGCCTTACATCCACTACCTAATTGCAACCCTACAACTTAACTATGGGGATGATTGGCATCAAATGTTATTGTGGCTGACAACCAATCAGAGTATTGGAATCTTATTGAGTTGGCCATTGTCATGGTCTTGAGCAATGTGGAGGACAAGAGGACTTCTCCAATGTGAACTTCTTGAAGTTGAAGCTTCAAAATTGGTTGAATATCCATGTGGACTTGGTGGTCAAAATGTTTGCACAAAAAAATTACCACTTGGGTTATTTCCCTTTCTACATAACAATTTGGTAATGGGGGAAAGATAAGATGCCTTATGGAGACTAAAAATTCATGACTAGATATATGGGTGGATTAATATGTGTTATGCTTTCAAGTTTTTTGAAACGCCAATCTATGGGTTTTGGAACCATGAATCTATCATGGCTTTTTGTACTAGAATTTGTAATGTACATGCTTTTGTTTAAGGGCATTTTGGGTTGGGAGAAAACAATAAATAAAGTTTGATTTTTTTCTAGGTATTTCATTCTAGATTCATTGCATCTTCATGATTTTCTACATTACATCTCTTTGCTTTTTGTATGTGGATTATGAAATCAACTTGGATGATGTATAAATTTTGCAAGTTGTGGCCTTGCATATATATAGCAGATTTTTAATATCATCACCATAAACTAAAACTAACATTTTTTTCATTTTGCATGTACAATCTAAGGTGGTTTTGTATGTGTAGATCCTCCTTCCACTCAAGTTGGAAAGAATCCATATATGGATTAGGGTTAAATCCCCCTAGAAAAGATCCCTAGGTCAAGATTCAAATATATGTAGAGATGTGTTTACGTATCTACTAGTATGGGATACTCATCATGTGTACCCATGATTGTTGAACTTGCCCATGAATTAATGGGGTTGTAGGTTGGCTCCTAACCTTCAAGTCTGCTTGTGGTTGTGTTTGATCATGTGTTAGTTGTAGAATGGATGGAGAGATGAGAGTAAAACAAATGAGGATTGTGATGTCAACATTTTACAAGAACTAGTGAAGTGAATTGATTGGTAATTGGGATGGGTTATGAAAGTTACACCCGTAACTTGGGATGTTTTTTGTGTTCAATTTGCCATATTGTTTTTGTGGTTACAAAATACCTATGTCCATAATATCAGCCTTTGGTGTTTCATGCAAAATGTAAGTTCAATACTTTAATCATTGTATTTGAAATTATTTGTGTATTTTATACTCTACTCTTGCATAACCCATTCAAAACATTCTAAGGTGATTCTAAAAGCACTTTTGTTATTTGTATTGGAAAATTTGTGTAGATGTTGAAGTAGGAAATTCATGATTTGATCATGAAAATACATAACGAAAGAATATGTATGTAAGATTATATAGGTTGTAGCCACAAATCCACTACATTTGTGCATAAGTTGCATTAGTTTAGGCTTGATTTAAGTTGGGGTTGCCAAATTTCCTTCACACATTGCTTATTATTAGCTATATGGTTGTTTAAGTTTCCATTTGGTTTGCACACATTCTCTTCTATTGTGAATATCCATGTCACCATTACATTTTATTTGCAAGATTATTTGTACCCTTAATTCATATAACCAATTGTGAGAAAATTTTCACATCATATTTGCCACCTATTTTGATGAATGTAGGCTAGAAAATTCCAATGATGCTATTTCAAAATATTGAAAAAAAAACATTGGTTGGTAGAATTGGAAATAGTCATTAATTGATTATATATAAGATTCTTATCCTAATCCTACTTACCAAAAACATTTACACAAATTTCTTTTTGAGTATCAATATTTTTTGCATATGAATATGTAGATTTTTAGATTAAGTTTATAATATACCTTATTTGCATCAAATAAGTATATATAGGTTAAAGTTGATTCGCACAACATTAGTAAAAATCATTAATTTGAGATCCACTTAATAAAATCCAAACCACAACCATAATCGAATTATTTTTTAAGGAAAAAATGCAAAACCATAATCCTTGTTTCATTTATGGTGGAACCAAAACTTAAAATAGAATTGGAATTGCAATAGATTTAAGTTATCATTTAGAACTAAAACTATAGGTTTTTCATAAAAGTAAAGAACCACCCAACACTAGTTTTTTCCAATGTTGGGTGGTTCTTTAATTTGTCCCTAATTATTTGTCAATTTTTTGATTAGTTATATACATATATACCCTTTGGTTTTGACCTGATGAAACTCCCACCCCCAAAACTAAATCAACATTTGTCAATTTTGAAAAACATGCCCTCAAAACCAAATTGAGGTTTGCCAAAATCAAACATGGCCGTGCCTTGGACCTGGACCAAAATAAAGTTAAGGTTCTTTGATTAAAAATGAGTTAAAGCAAAATTAAAGAACTAAGTGGTTTTTATGTTTAGGTGAGAAGCCTATGTGGAATTTAAAAACCAAATGGTTTTTTGTGTTAGGTTTTTCTTTCGAATTTTGCTATGCGGATGTTACATTTTCACCATTGTTTCACTTTCTTGATGCAACCTCGGCAAAAGCATGCAAAAAATGTTATCAATTTCTTTTGCTTTTACTCAAGAATCAACATGGCAAATGTTGAAAATGCATTGGAATTTGATGTGGAAGAAGGTTTTTTTTTCTTTTAAACAAAAAAAATGTATGATTTCTTCTTCAATTAACTTCGAGTTTTGTGTTTTGTCTACATTGCTACTTCTTGGCTTTTGATTTTTTGTTTTATGTTTTTCTCAAGCTAGATATTGTTTTCATTTATAGGTCTACAAAGACGCGAGTTCATGTCCAAGCATAACTTCACATCTCACCTTTCTTGTTTACTATTTTTATCACCTTGTTTTACCTTCTATTGTTACCATAAAAGACCATGGATTCTTTTATTGCCATTACTGTTATCACACAAAATACTAATGCACTTTGTGTTGTTGGTGCGTGCATTAAATTATTCATTTAATGGTGGCCTACTTTTTAATTTTAATTTTGATATTATTATTACATTTTTTTAAAATCCACATTTCTCATTTTCTGTGTGTGACAAATATAGTGTCATCATTTCAAAAGTCCACAATGAGTCCATTCGTTTCTTAAAACTCACGGATGCATTCATAGTAAAAGGAGCCAAAAGTGCCAGGGATTTAGTGCCTTATAATGACTGGTTTTAATCATATTTTACACCATTCACTTTGAAATATATAAAAAACTTCACCCAACTTTTGGCAATGTTATCTATTTATATACATGAATGAATTTCATAGTAGTGACATACTCTCAATTCGATTCAAACATACG
>Ga0116230_10002680_pt1 | contig 17172 bp, 15 predicted proteins | sample S1TSphfallax_3_FD_88678 | JGI IMG/M metagenome (GOLD analysis project Ga0116230, IMG submission 88678) | Host-associated microbial communities from peat moss isolated from Minnesota, USA - S1T2_Fd - Sphagnum fallax MG | ecosystem: Host-associated > Plants > Peat moss > Unclassified | place...
CCAGGCCATGCTTGCGACATTACGCGCTGTCGAGGGCAAGCACGGCTTGGGTGAAAAGCACGGGTTGCGCGAGCACTTCGTGCACACCACGTCGGGCTTCAATGCCGGGGACGCGCTGCCCACCGATCGCTACCGCGAGATCATGGATGAGTCCATCCTGGTGCCCTGTCCGGCCGGCTGGCAAAACTTGGAAAGCTTCCGCACCTGGGAAGCGCTCGAGGCCGGCTGTATCCCCATCGTCGAGCGCCGGCCGCAATTCGACTACTACGCCGCGCTCTGCCCCGGATACCCCTTCCCGAGCGTGACGGAATGGAGCGAGGCCGCGCATCTGTTGCAAAGCAGTGACGCGGAATTGGAAGCGCTGCGACAGCGCTGTGCGGCCTGGTGGCAGGAACGCAAGGCGGAGCTGCGCGCGCAGATCGGTAGCGAGTTGCTCGGCCTGAACCCAAGTATCTGACTTCAGGGGGATTGCGCGGGGTTCCCGGCCGCCGAGCCCGATGGCCACCATCTACAAAATCGTTCGGCCGCGCCCGCTGTGCTCCTCGAGGTCGGATCTCGGCGCGCTCGCGGACCCAACTCGGGCGCCCGAACGCCAACAACATGGCGCCATCACCAAGCCCCAATGTCCAGCGCACAGCCAAAGTTGACGCGCCACCGTCAAAATTCCGCCGAATCAGGCACGATGTCGCCCGCACGTTGAGCAGCCTTGGACGGACTGGTGTGTTAGCCGGTGGCACACTTTTTGCTTCTCCCACCGTCATGAAGGACGTCGTCTTGATACTGCATGCGGAGTCGATTGCGGATGCCAAGGCGCTTGGTGCTCAACTTGAAAGGTACGACACTTATCTCTTTGACCCGGTGTTGAGCGACTATGCCGCCGACGCAGCGCTTCAGAACGTGAAACTGTTCACAGATCCTGGCGGCCCGTCCTACCGTGACCTCGACATCGACGCGCATGCCTCGGCGCGCACTCTTGAGACGCTCCTTGATCAAGCCCAGCTGCCGGTGACCGGGGTTTCCATCTGGGGCTGGCAGCACCTGAATCTCTATTATCTTTGGATGACTCTCTCATGGTACCGAGGACTCTGGGATCGCATGGCGCCGCGACTCACCGAAGATCGGTATCACGTACTCATCAACGATAATCCCGCCAACTACTATTTTAACTCCTTTCTGCCTTCGGTTGCCCTCGCGTGGCGCTTGAAGAGCGCCGGTGTTGCCTGCATCGCCTATGACTACGGTGCGCGGGGCTCGGTGACTCTGACGGTTCCAGCCCTGGAAGGAATTGCCACCGACGCCGGTGCGTTGCTGACGCATGTGCCGACGTGCATCTATGATAAGGAATACCTCCGCGACGAGATCAACGCCGCCGGGACGCGGACGGTCAATCTCGAGTCGCCCCTGTGGCATGTGCCGCTCGCGGCGGATCGACAGATCGGCCTGGTGTCGGTCGAGTCCGTATATGCCGGCCTGGAGCCGGTGCTGCGTCAGCGGGTGGACTCCCAAAGCCGAGTGCTGCGTGAGGTGCTCGGGCGCGAGCTCGAACCGCACATCGCGCCTGAGCCGTACCGGGTGCGCCAGGTCGACCACATCGTGGAGCGATATCGCTGCCAGTTCATCACGTGGCTGGAATTGCACCGGCATTTCGAGCCGGCGCTGCCCGCCCGACTGCTGCTGTCCGAGCATGACACCGGCTACCATGGTCCACTGATCAGCTTCGCGGAGCGTCACTCGCTACCGGTGGTTCTCGTGCCGCACAGCAAAGTGTTCGCCGACATCGAATTCACGCACGACCGCATCACGGCGCTCACCCACCCGATCCAAGGCAGGCCGATCCACGACGGAAAGGGCCGCCCCGTGCCGACGGGGACATTGTGCTTCCCCGAGCGCCTGACCGAGCCCGGCGCAGCACCGGGCGAACTACGCACGCTCTCGCTCCTGCTCAACTCACTCTCCTTGAACGGCATCCCGTTCGCACCCACGGAGATCTACATGGATGGCATCCGGTGCATCCTCGCGTGGTGCAGCCGCAATGACGTCGCCGTGAAAATGCGCTGCAAGCCCGGGTATACCCTGGGGACGCTGTTTCGCGCTGCGCTGGGGATCGATCGTGCAACCCTCGACAGGGCCGCGCGCGAATCGATGGAGAACCACGCGAAAGGATGCGATGCGTGTGTGATGTATGACATGCCGACGACTGCGGCACTGTACTTTCTGCGCAATGGGACGCCAGTACTCAATCCACTCGTAACCCCACAGAGCGAAACCAATCAGGCCATCGTTCATCCCGATGTCGTGCCTCCACAGCGCATCGAGGACTCGCTGCGCCAGCTTGATCTCTTCAAGTCGCAACCACTGGCTCTGCAGGCGTTTCGCGCGGCCCAGTTCCACGCCTATGCTTCACGTTTTGATGACGCCCGCGCGCTGCGGACTTATCTATGATTGACGACTCGCCGGTCATTCCCTACGGTCGACAGTCCATCGACGAGTCGGACATCGCCGCCGTCGTACGCGTGCTGCGGTCGGACTGGCTCACTCAGGGCCCCACCGTACCGGCATTCGAGGCAGCGCTACGCGTCCGTACCGGTGCGACGCACGCCGTCGCCGTATGCAATGCCACGGCGGCGCTGCACATCGCCTGCATGGCCGCCGGTCTGTCGCCGGGCGATCGCGTCTGGACCACTCCAAACACCTTCGTAGCGTCCGCCAATTGCGCTCGATACTGCGGCGCCGACGTCGATTTCGTCGACATCGACCCGGTCACTTGGTGCCTCGATCCCGACGCCTTGGAATCGAAGCTGCAATCGGCCGCTCTTGCCGGCAAGCTGCCCAAGATCGTGATCCCGGTCGCGTTCGGCGGCCGCAGCTCCGCCATGCCGCGGATCAGAGCGCTCGCGGATAAGTATCGTTTCACCGTCATCGAGGACGCGTCGCATGCGATCGGCGCCTCGGTACAGGGACGGGCGGTGGGCGGCGGCGATCATGCTCACATGACCGTCTTCAGTTTTCATCCGGTCAAGATCATCACCACGGGCGAGGGTGGAGCGGTGCTCACAAATCAGCCGGCACTGTACGAGCGTTTGTTGAGCCTGCGCAGCCACGGCATCACCCGCGCGCCCAACCGAATGAGCGTACCGAGTCATGGACCATGGTATTACGAAATGCGCGAACTCGGTTTCAATTACCGGATGACCGATCTGCAGGCGGCGCTCGGCCTGTCGCAACTCGCGCGCCTGGATGAGTTCCTCGCTCGCCGGCGCACCCTCGCCGAGCGCTACCACCGCCTGCTTTCCGGCATGCCCCTCCAGAGACCGGCTCTCGAACCGCTCGGCGAGTCGGCGTGGCATCTGTACGTGGTGCGCCTCTCACTTGCGCAGATTGCCGCCAGTCACCGCTGCGTGTTCGAACGGCTGCACGCGGCGGGCATCAGCGTCAATCTCCATTACATTCCGGTACACATGCATCCGTATTACGCCAGCCTCGGATTTGCGCCGGGAGATTTTCCGCAGGCCGAGCACTATTACCGGGAGGCCATCAGTTTACCCATGTACGCCGCACTTACCGATGTTGAACAGGACCGGGTGGTACACGAACTCGGCCAGGCAATCGCCACCCCGGTCGGGGGTGGCCGATGAAAAATATACGCATTGGTGGGCGGCCGGTCGGACGCGACCATCCGCCCTTAATCATTGCCGAGATGTCTGGCAACCATAACCAGTCACTCGAACGGGCGCTTGCGATCGTGGAGGCCGCGGCGCAGAGCGGCGCCCACATGCTGAAGCTGCAGACCTACACGCCTGATACGATGACGCTCGATCTCGACGAGGGTGGGTTTCGCATCGACGATCCCAACAGCCTGTGGGCCGGTCATTCGCTGCATGCGCTGTACCGGCAGGCGTATACGCCATGGGAGTGGCACGAACCCCTGTTCCAGCGGGCGCGTGATCTCGGCATGCTCTGTTTCTCCACGCCGTTCGACGAGACAGCAGTGCAATTCCTCGAGTCGCTTGACGCGCCCGCCTACAAGATTGCGAGTTTTGAGAATACCGATCTCCCGTTGATCCGGCGAGTGGCAGCCACCGGCAAGCCGATGATCATTTCGACCGGCATGGCATCCCTTGGTGAGATTCAGGAGACGGTGACTGTCGCTCGTGAGGCGGGATGCGACGAGATCGTTCTCCTCAAGTGCACCAGCTCCTATCCCGCGTCGCCGGTCAACTCGAATCTACGCACGATTCCGCATCTTCGGGACTCATTCGACTGTCAGGTCGGGCTGTCCGACCATACGATGGGAATCGGCGCTGCCGTCGCCGCAGTGGCCCTAGGGGCTACGGTAATCGAAAAGCACTTCACTTTACGCCGGGCGGACGGAGGGGTGGATTCGGCCTTTTCGCTGGAGCCTGCAGAATTGGCGCTGCTGGTCACCGAGACGGAGCGCGCCTGGGCCGCACTAGGGGAAATCCGCTACGGCGCCAGCGCCGCCGAAAAGCAATCGCTGCAGTTCCGCCGCTCGTTGTATGTGGTGGCGGACCTGGCGGCAGGAGACTTGCTGACGCACGATAATGTGCGGGCGATCCGGCCGGGGCTCGGGATGCCGCCGAAGTATCTCGACGTGATACTCGGAATGCGCACAAGCGCAGCGGTCAAGCGGGGCACGCCGCTGCAATGGGATCTGCTGAAATGACCGTCGCGGTCAGTCCCCGGGCGCTCTGATGATATAGCCCACCGAGAACGCCTCGGCGGCGCTGGCCAATACGAGGTTTCTGGTCATGGGTTGACGCCTAGTGTGAGATGCAGAGTCCAGCGAGTGCCATGGGCAACGAAGCCTGCCTTGTGAAAGGCCGCTTGGGAAGCCTTATTTTCAGGCAGGATTTCGGCGTGCAGCCGGCGCAGCTCCGGCAATCTCGCCTGACACCAGGTCGCGGTTCGGCGCAGCATCACAGTCCCGACGCCCAGACCCGTAAGGTCCGGGTCCAGATAGATCGACACCGTTGCGTCGTCCCCGGCATGATCGAGCCGCAACACGCCGACCGGCGCTCCGCCGAGCGTAGCGACCAGCAAGGTGCGGGACACCATGCCGAGGGCTGCGCGCCACCAATCGCGATGATCGGACTCTGCGATAGCCGAGGAAACAAAGGAACGAAGGCGGGTCGAGGGCGCGTTGCGCCAGGTCAACGCAAGATCCGCGTCCGCCTCGGCGGCAGGGCGTAAAGACAGCTCGTCGCGCAACAGCGCCGCGGTCACCCGCGCCGTACCCTTACCGTCAACCACGCGGCGCGCGCGCCTTGCCATGGCGCGAAGCAGCGCGGGCCGTGCAATCAGCCGTCGACAGAGCGAGGCGATGGAGTCCACGGAGGCGTCCTGCCAACGTCCGACGCTCACACCAGTACGGCTGCGGGTAAGCGCAGCGAGCAGTCCGCGTTGATTCTCGGCGAGCATGCCCAGCAGCGCCGGGCGGCCGACGCAGCATCGTTCCCAGTTAAGCGTGCCGGCGGCGCAGATGACCATGTCGGAATCCCGCAGGAGAGCGGCAAAGTTCTTCGCCGGCGCATGCAACGTAACGCCGTGAATCCCAGCAATCTGAGCCTTCAACAGCGAGAGGTTGGGAGTGTCAGGCCGCACGGCCACATCGAGAGTTGGTTTGGGTGTGTCGATCTGGCTCCATGCGTTCAATATCTTGGGCAGCAGCCCGTGCGGATCGGTTCCGCCCACGCAGGCGAGCCAGTTGGAATGGGCGGACTCCCGGACCGACGCATGGCCCGCGGCGGCGAACTCCGCACGCAGCAGCGCGAAGCGCGGTCCGAGCAGCGTCATGGTGGGTCGCGCTAGCAACACTGCATAGTCGGCTGCGCTCGCTCCCAGATTCTGATCGAGCAGCAAGTCGCATTCATGCGTCCGGTCATGGAGGTCGTCGATGACCATCAGGCGTAGACCCCCGGTGCGGACCGCCCGCTCCCATTCCCGGTCCAGTGCATAGTGATCGACGACCAGCCAGCGAGGCGTAAGACCCTCGAGCGCGGCGCGGGTCTCGGCTGCGTCCTCGCGCCATCCGCAGCCAAGCCACCCAGCATGCGCCGGAGCCGTCGCTGGCTGATGAGTCGCCTGATGCGGAATCGCCGGCCAAGGCAATGCAATGACGGCGTGGCCTGATTCGCCGATCATCTCCAGCATGTTGCCGGGCAGCGCCCGGCAGATGAAGGTGCAGGCGCCGCCGCGTTGGACCAACTCATCAGCCAGAGCAAGGCAGCGCATCACATGGCCCGTCCCGATCTCGAACGAGGCATCGACGCGGAACGCAAAATTCATCGGCAGCTCATTCGGCACTGGCAGTCGCTCAGCTTGTTGAATGCCGGAATCGCGAGCAATATCACGGCTTGGCCGGTTAGTTTACCTATAGTTTCACCTGCTTACCGCAGGGAGTCCCCACTTGTCCCGTCCGCTCGGCCACATCGTCGCAACCATCGAAGCCCGCATGACCTCCAGTCGCTTGCCTGGCAAGGTGCTCATGCCGTGCCTGGGGCGCCCGATGCTCGAACTGATGATCGAGCGGGTGCGGCGCGTATCGCTGCTCGACGGCATCGTGATCTGCACGACGACCAATGCAGCGGACGACCCTATCGCTGAGTTGGGCGTAGCGCTCGGCGTCGCGGTGTGGCGCGGTAGTGAACATGATGTGCTGCAACGCGTGCTCGACGGGGCGCGTGCCCATGGGGTCGATACCATCGTAGAGCTAACGGGGGACTGTCCGCTGATCGATCCGCGGCTGGTAGCAGAGGTCATTCGCGCCTACCAGGGCAGCAGCGCCGACTATTGCTCGAACGTGCTGCAGCGCTGTTATCCGATCGGCATGGACACCCAGATCTTCTCCACCGACATCCTCGCAGACGTGAACCACAGGACGCGTGATCCAATCGATCACGAGCACGTGAGCCTTTTCATCTACCGGCATCCGGAGATCTACTCGCTCCTTCACGTTGCCGCGCCGCCCGAACATCATTTGCCCGGGCTTAGGCTGACATTGGATACGGTACAGGACTTTCAATTGATTGACGCCGTGTTCCGCCGCCTCCATCCGGTCCAGCCGGATTTTTCATTGACGGATATCCTGGCGCTGCTCCAGCAAGAGCCTGCGCTGCTCGCACTTAACGCCCATGTCGCGCACAGAACGGTCTGACGTGCTCTCCGTGCTGATCGTGGGCTGCGGCCAGATTGCCGGCGGCTACGACGTTCTGGAGGATCTCGAAGTCAAGACGCATGTGAAGGCGTACTTGGGTCATGCCGGCTTTCGATTGGCGGGCTGCGTCGACCCGGACTTGCAAAAGGCTCGGGCATTCGCCGAGCGCTGGCGGATCCCGGCAGCCTTTGCGGATCTAACTGCGGCAAGCGGCGGTAGCTACGACGTCGTGAGCGTCTGCTCACCTCCAGCCGCGCACGCCGGGCAGTTGCAGGCGCTGCTCGACTGGGACGTTCGGGGCGTATTCTGCGAAAAGCCGCTCACCACAGACGCAAGCGTGTCACGACTGCTCGTGCAAGCGTATCGGCAGCAGAACCGACCATTGGCCGTCAACTATTTGCGACGCTGGGAGCCGGAGACGAGCCGGGTCTGCGCAGACATTGCCGCCGGACGGTGGGGACGCTTACTGCATGCACATGGGGTCTATACCAAGGGAATCTATGCGAACGGCGGTCACTTGATCGACCTCCTGCAAATGTTGGTTGGCCCGCTGACACCGATCGCTGTTACCGACTGTCGCATCGATTACTTACGCGACGATCCGAGCCTCGGCGGACTGCTGCGAACCGCTGATGGGGCGCCCGTAGTTCTGTCGCTCGGCGATTGTCGCCGGTTCACGATATTTGAGCTCGATCTGCTGTTCGAGGTCGGCCGAGTGACCTTCGGCGACTCTGGATGGACACTGTGTGAGCGCCGCGTCATCGACGATCCGCGTTATGCTGGCTACCGGATACTCGAACCGGCGCTATCGCGCCGGACTGGTATGGGCACCGCGATGAGCGCGGCGGTCGCCAACCTTCACGCGTGCCTGACGGCGGGGCACGAGCTCGCCTCGACGGGCCAGACCGCGCTCGCCAGCCAGATGACCTGCGAGAGCCTGCACGCGATGGCCGACGCGGCGCAGGTTGAGGGCAGTCGTGGCTAGACGCGTAGTCATCGTGCAGGCGAGGATGGGATCCACGCGGTTGCCGGGAAAAGTCATGGAGCATATTGCCGGCTGCACGGTGCTGCGTCACGTACTGGCCCGCTGCCGAGCCATTCCGGGCATAGACGCCGTGTGCTGCGCCGTCCCGCGGGGTTCCGGCGACGATGGCATCGCCACGGAGGCGGCAGCGTGCGGTGCGCTGATCTCGCGGGGATCAGAGACCGACGTACTCGACCGATATGCCCAAGCGGCCCGCGAGACGGGTGCCGAGGTCATCATGCGTGTCACCAGCGATTGTCCAGTGCTTGATCCGCAGATTGCGGGGCAGGTGCTGCAACTCGTGACCGGCCATGAAGCGGACTACGCATGCAACAACATGCCGCCAAGCTTCCCGCATGGACTCGATTGCGAGGCAATGAGCAACGCCTGGCTGCAGCGCGCGGCGCAGGAAGCACGACTGCCTTCTGAGCGGGAACACGTAACGCCCTATTTGCGCACCCATCCGCAAGTCGTGCGGAAGAACCTCGCGGGGCCCGCCGGGGCGGCCGTGGATTACCGCTGGACTCTCGACACGCCGGACGATCTTCGGTTTCTGCGCGCCCTCTTCGAGCGCTTACCGCCAGGCGAGGCGGGTTGGGACTATCGCGTGCCGCTCGCGATCATTGAATCCAATCCGTTGCTCGCAACGATCAACGCCGGGTGCGGCCGTGATGCCGGCCGCAGGCGCTCTGCCGTCGATGATGCGACGTTTCTGGACGCGGTATTCACGAAGCGCGCAACTGACTCAGGCGGACTCCGGTAGCACAAGCTTCCGCAGATGTTCGATCTCCGCCTGCGGCAGCAGGCAAGCAGCGGCGCCCGGCGGAATGCAGCTGACGACCCTCTTTCCGGCAAGCAGTCCGACCACCATGGCCATGCTGCTGCAGCCGACCACGCAATCGACTGAGGCCACTTCGGCGGTGAGCGGATCGCCCTCACTGAAACCGATCGGGAGCGGATATCGTGCGGCGATTTCGCCGTATTTATCCGCTTGCTCCGACGGATGGAGCCGGATGACGATGCGCTCCACCGGTTGCTCGAGGGCAGCGACATTGTCCAGAAAATACCGCAATGCCTGCTCTTCCGTATAGCCGAAATGCAATTCATCGCCATATAGGCGAAGAGCGGGCTCGCGCACCGGCTCGCAAACGTAAAGAATACGAAGACCTGATGATTTTCCGTAAAGCGGGACCTGTACGGCGAGTTCCTCCTTCACGTCGGCGAAATAGGGATTTTCCACGAGCCGCACAGGCAGGCCGGGCAAGCAGCGGTGCGCCAGCACCAAGGCGTGAGGATCGCCGACCCAAATCTCGTCGGGCAGGCACATGCGACCGGCGCGGGAAAACCGCTCGCGGTAGTTCGTCCAATGATCGACCCACGCGATCGACGGCAATCCGGCTTCGCGCGCGAGGCGGATCGCGGTAAGTTCAAGCTCAGATTGCCAACTGGTCGCGCAGAGCAGCCGCGTGCCGCCTTGGATGGCCATGGGTACGGTCATGTTGGTGTACGTCCCCAACTTGCGCTCGAACACCGCGCACGCGGGGCCTGCCAGGGCAAAGCGGCAATCTAGGTGCCGCCGCTTCACGTGACTGCTCAGCACCTCGGCGCCGCCGGCATCGTGCGCCACGACGGTCCAGACGTCGGGCGCTGGTCTGTTCATGCCGCAATCGCCGAGCGGTGCTGCAGCACCTTCTCGATCGCATCCGACAGATCATCGATGTCGGTTTCGCGCAGTGGCTCGCGAACCAGGGGTGTCAGGATCAGTTCGTGTTCGTGCATTCGCTCTGCGATCGGGCAGAGGCCCTTTGCATAGGCGTAGCGAATCGACGGATTCATCGTCCACGGGAAGCCTTTGCTGCCGATCGCGATCTGCTTCTGATACATGGGCAGCAGGTACAGCGGCCTCACGTAGCCCTCGACCCAGCCGCTTTGTTCCCAGGTCACGGGCGAGGGCAATTCAGCGTTGACGGCGCGTACAAAAGTGCCACGAGGAATGCCAGTTTCCGCTGCATCGTAGCGAAGCGCATACACGTAATACGCATGGGAGATGGGGTCGATCGGTGGCGGCAATCGCAGGCCCGGCAGCCCGGCAAGCCGGGACGTCAGTCGGGCTGCGAGGGCTCGGCGGACCTCTAGACACGCATTGAGGCGGTCCAATTGCGCCACGCCGATCGCCGCCTGCAGTTCGGTCATGCGGTAGTTTGAACCGACCATGTTGGTCAGGTCGTCGATTTGCTGCGCTTCCACCAGATTTTCGGCGTGGTTACGGATCAGCTGCGCCCGCAACGCGAGCGCGGCATCGTTGGTAACCAGCATGCCGCCTTCCCCCGTGTGAATGTGCTTGTGATAATTTAGGCTGAATCCGCCGATATCGCCGATCGCACCCAGAGGGTGTCCTCGGTAATAGGCACCCGGCGCCTGCGCGGCATCTTCGATCACTTTGAGACCATGACGGCGCGCGAGTGTCATGATCGGATCCATGTCGGCTGCACGTCCAAACAGATGCACGACCATGATGGCGCGAGTCCTGGGACTGATGCAACGCTCGATGGAATCGGCCGTCAAATTAAATGTGTCCGGGTCGATGTCTGCGAAGATCGGTATCCCGCCGTAGAACAGGATGGCCGTCGCGCTGGCCGACATCGTGTACGGCGAGACGATGACCTCGTCTCCCGGTCCGATGCCCGTTGCACCGACAGCCGTCATCAGACCGGTCGTCCAGGAATTGAAAGAGATCGCATGTTCGAAGCCGTAAGCGGTCGCCCACTTGCCCTCGAATTCGCGCACTTTGGGTCCGCCTAACCACTGCGGACCGGGACTGCCGAAGAACCCTGATAGTTTATCGCTGCGCATCACCTCGGCGACGGCGCTAGCTTCGGCGTCCCCCATGGTACGGCGGGCGGGGAACTCGGCCACGCGGACCGGCCTTCCACCGTGAATCGCGAGTGTGCTCACGCTGCAGCGCTGATGTCAACGAGGGTGCGCAGCCGCTCCGTGTCGAGCACGTCAGGATTGGTCCCGGAGCTATACTCGAAGCCACGCGCCACCGGTGAGCCGGTCTCGCCGAGCCGGTTCACCGCATAGTCGGCCCGGTCGGTGTAAATCACAGATGGTTGGATCACGAAGTGGTCGGCAAACTCGAGCGTGAGGTGACAGTCATCCGAGGGGCACATGATCTCGTGCAGTTTCTCGCCGGGCCGAATCCCGACGATCTTCACGGGCAAATGGGGCGCCATCGCGCGGGCGAGCGCGACCACCGTCGCCGATGGAATCTTCGGGATGAAGATCTCTCCGCCGTGCATTCGCTGGAAGTTTCGGATGACGAAATCGACGCCGTCCTGCAGCGTGATCCAAAATCGGGTCATGCGTTCATCAGTGACCGGCAGTTCGCTCGCGCCCCGGTCGAGAAGCATCTTGAAGAGCGGGATCACCGAACCGCGCGATCCGACCACGTTGCCGTATCTCACGACCGAGAAACGGGTCCGTCGGTCGCCCACCATGTTGTTGGCGGCGACGAACAACTTGTCTGAGGCCAGCTTCGTTGCGCCATAAAGATTGATCGGACAGGCTGCCTTGTCGGTCGACAGGGCGATCACCTTATCGACGTTCGCGGCGAGCGCCGCCTGAATCACGTTCTCGGCACCGTAAATGTTGGTCTTGATGCATTCCATCGGGTTGTATTCGGCCACCGGAACATGTTTCAGCGCGGCCGCGTGAACGACGAAGTCCACGCCGTCCATGGCTTGCCGAAGGCGCGGTTGGTCGCGTACATCACCGATGAAGTAACGCATCTGCTTCGTGTTGAATGTCTGCGCCATTTCGTATTGCTTGAGCTCGTCCCGCGAGTAGACGATTACCTTCTTGGGCGAATGATTTGTCAGCAGCGTGTTGACGAACTGCTTGCCGAAGGATCCGGTGCCCCCCGTGATCAGGACTGTTTTGTCTTTGAACATCAGTGTCTCGATTGGTGATGCAGAGATCGCCGGTCTGGCTGAAATTTCAATTGGAACCCGTGGCTCGGTGCGGTGGGCGCGAGTTCGTTGATAATCTTCACTCCGTCAAACCTCTGACACTGAGCCATGTTCCGATCTATCGTGCAACATGCATGCCAGAGCGCACTGCGCCGGCGACGCATCGTCGGCCGCGAAACGTTGCGCGCCGCGGCTGCGTCGGCTGACGTTCGCCGCGCCGTGGCATACGTCTGCCGCCGTGGTCGCCGGTTGCGCGGCTTGTCTTATTTGCGAAAGTGGGCATGCTTCACACTTTTCACGTAAGGGGTTTTCAATGAATTTGCCGCGTCTGGTGCGAAATGCAGCGTGGATCGATCGCGAGTACGGCACCGAAAAATGGCCGGCTGTGTTGTCTCGGATTGAGTCCGAAGTGTCCGCGGGCGAAACGGAGTTGGCGCGTGTGATCAGCCGCGTCAAGCGTTGGGAGGCGGATACCGCCGACCCACAGCCGCGTAGCGTGGTCGTCGACGGCCGATCGATGAAATTGCCGCGATGCTTTGCGCTGCACGGCGGCACGGGATCCATGACGGAAAACCTCATCGCCCTCGCCGATGGTGCCGATGCGGTGATCGAACTGGGCAGCGGCTGGGGCTTCAACCTGTTTCACCTTTGGTTGAACGGTGGCCCGCGCACAGCGCGCTACTTTGCACTCGAGTACACGGAAGCGGGACGCCGCTGCACCGAACGACTCGCCGTCCTCGCACCGACCCTCGACATCGTTGCGCAACCATTCGATTATCACGCTGTCGATCTTGGTGGCTTGGGAAGTATTGAGGGCCGGGTGCTGGTATTTTCTTGCTTCAGCATCGACCAGATTCCGCAACTCCCTGCGGCAGTGTATCGGGCACTCGCCGCTGTGGCCGATCGAATCCAAGGGATTCATTTCGAGCCCGCCGGTTGGCAGATGGCCGAAGCGTGCGTCGGTTCGTCAGCCGAGTACGCGGGGCGACATGATTACAACCGCAATTTGTGGCCACTGCTCAATCAATTACAGGCCGAGGGCGTTCTGCGCATCGGAGAGGTCATACCGGAGTTCTTCGGCCAGAATCCGGAAAATAGCGCTTCGATGATTTGTTGGAGCATGGGTCCGGATGAGGGCTGAGAACTAAAGCCCATGGGGCACCTAGTAATTCTCCGACTGTCCTTCAGGCTGGTACTTACTGTAGAACAGGTTAAGCGGAGTGGGCGGCGGTTGATAGTAGATCGTGGCAGTGAGCCTTTCAGCAACGGTTGGCCGGCCATGTGCATGGAATAACTTCGTATCGAAGATGAATGCATCGCCCGCACGGCCTTCCGCACACACAATTTCGTCCAAACGGTCCTTGTACGCGTTATATCCAGGATCAGCGCCGTGAAATGGTTCGGAATAATTGCAGAAGTCGTAGATCCGGCGCGCGCCGGTGAATCCATGCGTGCGCGGCAATATCCGCATCGGGCCGTTGTCCGCGGTGATGTCGTCGAGGAAGATCATCACCTTGTACTGCTCGAACAGCCGGTCGAAATGCCACCATTGGAAATCGAAGGTTTCGGTAGGCCGCAGGTTGTCGATGATCAGCAGGTTCCTCGCGATCGCGATGCCGGCCGCACCGATGGCTTTCCCGATGATGCGGTCGCACGGGTGCGCGGCGCTCAGGATAGGTTGCAGGAACACAGGAACACGATCGGTCCTGAAGGCTATACGTGTGTTGAACCCGCTCGCATGTCGTCCCCAAAACGTCCCGCCGAGCTGCGCGTCGTTGACCATTTTGTCCCTGACGCCCAGCACCTCGGCGCGGCCCGGCAGGATTTTGGCGAATGCCCTGGCAACATCCAGGCTGTCCCGCGGCATGAGGGACTCGAACTTCGCGTAGCCCAGCGTCCGTAGCTGCGAAGCCTTCTCGCACAGCAATGCCTCGTGCGGAGAGTCGTCGCTGGGCACGATGTCGAGCCGCACCGTGTTCCGCAAGGTTGCGTCGATCGCGGCGCAGAAATCGTCGTAATGCCCCTTCAGCAGAGCGATGGCCTCGACCTTTTCCATCCGCGACAGGCGCTCAAGAATCTCCATCCAATTAACCTCATCAGGACAGCAGGTACTGGACCAAATCTGCAACATGCATGCCATATCTTGGCGCGCCGCGCAGTTTCGACGAAACGGGTCCGAGCGCCCGCTGGGGCGGCTAAAGCTTCGTCTCCGCTATGCGGCAATTCAGAACCGGGATACGCCCCCGATCGGACGGCACGACACTTGCAGCGAGTACGAGACGTCCCGATTCAACCAAGGCCAGCTGATGCAATTGCCGAAACTGTCGATTCCCGACCTGAACGTCCTCAAGAGCTACTTCTACCCGGTATTTTGGTCCACGAAAAACAACGAGGCGGTTGCCCTGTCCATCAAGGCGGCGTTGGCGCACGTGCAATCAGGCAGTCACCTCGCCGACAACTTCTTCACCTGGGGCCGCAACAACTCGATGTTCGATGATGCGGAGTTCGTCGCGGCATGGCACCGTAATTGCGAGTCCGATGCCGATCGCGCCATAGTCTGGCGGCGCTACATTCTGGCGTGCGCCGCCTACCACTGCGTGCAGCTCGAGGGGGATTTTGTCGAGTGCGGCGCCTACAAGGGGGTCGGCATGAAGACCGTTATCGATTACCTGGGCGGGCGCGACTTCGCGAAAACGTTCTGGGGTTACGACCTCTTCGAGCACGCCGCGGAGATGGCGCATCACTCGATGCCGGAACACGGACCGGAATTATTCGGCCGCGTGCAGACAAAATTCGCAGCCTATCCGCAGGTGAAGCTGATCAAGGGCCCGATCCCGGAGGTATTCGAGGGTAATTCGCCGGCAAAAATCGCCTATTTGCACATCGATCTAAATGAGGCGCCGGCGGAGATCGCGGCGCTCGAGCACCTGTTCGACCGCGTCGTGCCCTCCGGCATGATCATTCTCGACGACTACGAATGGTCGGGAATCTACCGGCCGCAAAAGCTTGCCGAGGATCCGTGGTTCGATGCGCGCGGCTACCGGGTGATGCCGCTGCCCACGGGCCAGGGGCTGGTCTTCAAGCGCTGAATGCCGAGGTATCGCCGGGAACTCGACGGTCCGCCGGGAATTTGACAGACGCTCGTCAACGGTTGCAGGGAGCGAGGCTCGCCGGGCCGGTCGCCGCCGCCCGGCCGGGGGTGGTGTACGGCGGCCGGATCACCCCCGCACAGCGATCACTCCCGCGCCGCAATCACCGCGATTTCAATCTTGTATTCACTTGCCGCCAAGCGGGCGCTCTCAACCGTGGCGCGCGCCGGCGTCGAACCCGGCACCACCCACGCGTCCCACACCGCGTTCATCTCGGCGAAGCTGGCCATGTCGGTGAGCCATATCGTCGCACTCAGCAGCAGCGCCTTACTGCTGCCGGCCTGGGCCAGGAGCTCGTCGATTTGCGCGAGGATGTCGCGCGCTTGTTCGGTGACGCTCGCACCGCTGCCGCATTGTCCAGCCAGGTATACGGTGCCATTGTGAATCACCGCCTGCGACATGCGCGGACCGGCATACAAACGTTCGATCGACATGGTCCTTCCTATGTTGGTCTTACCTCGCGGAGGGTAACATACGGTCGTGAAAGCGAAGCGCGTCGAGATGTCCCAATCATGATCGTCTCAAAGCCGGCGGCCCGCTCGCTGCTGACGATCTGCTCCCTGCTGGCGGCAGGCGCGGCCGCTGCCGCCGACCTGCCGGCGAGCCATCCCATCGTGCTGCACGCCGCCCGTCTGTTCGATGTCGCGTCGGGTCGAGTAATAGCCCCCGGCGAAATCCTGATCGACGGCGACCGCATCAGTGCCGTGGGGGTCACGGTCCAACGTCCGCCCGGCAGCGAAGTCATCGATCTCGGACAAACCACCCTCATGCCCGGACTCATCGATGCGCATGTCCACCTGTTCCTGCATCCGGGAGCGGAGGATCTGCAAACCGTCAAGGAATCCGTGCCCGAGCGCACGTTGCTCGCGGCGCTCGCCGCCAAGAGCGACCTATTGGGAGGCTTCACGGCCGAGCGCGACATGGGCACCGAGGGCGCAGGCTCCGCTGACACCGCCGTGCGCAACGCCATCGATGCCGGGCTCATCTTAGGGCCGCGCCTGCGCATCAGCGGCAATGCCGTCGACATTCTCGGCGGTCACGAGGACGCCACGACCTTCAATCCTGCCCAGCATGTATTATCCAACGCGGACTATGCGAACGGCCCGGCTGAACTCATCGCCACCATCCGCGAACAACACAAGGAGGGCTCCGACTTCGTCAAGATTTATGAGACCGGACATGACCGGCTCGACGGCGGCATGTTTCACACTCCCTATCAATACACGGCCGACGAGCTCAAGGTGGCCGTTGATGAAGCCGCCCGCTTGGGTACGGTGGTCGCCGTGCACGCCAATGGCGAGCCCGGCACTCTGTATGCCGCCCGCGCCGGCGTCGCCTCGATCGATCACGCCACCCAGCTCAGCGATGAAACCATGGCGCTCATGAAACAAAAGCATATACCCGCGGTGCCCACGTTCACGGTATTCCAGTATTTTGCCGAGCATGCATCGACCCCGGCCGAGGCCGCGCGCGAGCAGGCTCTGATGGAGTACAAAAAGCGCGAGTTCAAACGTGAAATCGCCGCCGGCATTCCCTTCGCCGTCGGCTCCGACGTCGGGCCTTTCCCGCACGGCACCCAGGCGCGGGAACTGGTGCTGATGGTCGAGTACGGCATGTCGCCCCTCGCGGTGCTGCAAGCCGATCTTCTCAATGGCGCCAAGCTCTTGGGCTGGGAGGGCCAGATCGGCGAACTCAAACCGGGTTTCGCGGCCGACATCATCGCCGTCCCTGGAAATCCACTCGATGACATCCACGCCGTCGAGCACGTGCAGTTCGTCATGAAGGGCGGCGCGATCGCCCTCAACCGAGAGGCTACACCATGAATGCAACGCGATCCGTCGACCTTGAAGCGCC
>Ga0116230_10002682_pt1 | contig 17167 bp, 13 predicted proteins | sample S1TSphfallax_3_FD_88678 | JGI IMG/M metagenome (GOLD analysis project Ga0116230, IMG submission 88678) | Host-associated microbial communities from peat moss isolated from Minnesota, USA - S1T2_Fd - Sphagnum fallax MG | ecosystem: Host-associated > Plants > Peat moss > Unclassified | place...
AAAAAATATAACACATGACTTGAGGAGATATTACGTCAATTTTTTTTCTTATCATTAACATTATAAAATGCCTAACACAATGCATTTCTACTATTTGGTTTGCAAAATAATCTTTCTGCATGTAATGTTTTCAAATTTTCTTTTTAATTCTTTGGATTTTTGCTTCCTCTTGTTTGAACACTTGCATTTTCTTTAGGTTCTTTCAAAGGTTCAGCTTCCATTTTTACTTCATTCATAAATACATCATATGTATTTTCATTTTTAGAAGATTGTTCCATGCTTAGTTTGAAATTTTAAATTATTACCTTGATGAGTAGCGAAAAAAACAAAATAATTGTATGATCCATCAAAACCAAAATTTACAAGATGTAATCTACTTTCTAAGCATTTACAAACAAGATGTAATGGAGTTTTGTAATGAAATGTATAAGAAAATGCAAATAAGAAAAAAATTGCATAATAATAATAATAATAATAATAAAATTAAAAAATTTAATTTATCAAAAGAAAAAAGACATAAAAAGAATGAACTCAAACAAGAAAATGAAAAAACATGAAAAAAAATGGAAAAACCTCACCTTTCAAGGTTTGTCGAAAGTCCAATGCTCCAAGTTTCAAGCTTCGATTTACACATGTCAAGAGGGGGGGAAGTACCAAACTAACCAAGGAAACACGAATAACACCAACATGAGAAAAATAGTAGAACCAACACAAGAACAACAACAAGGGATGGATTAGTAGGTACATGAACTTGCAAAAAGAACAACAACACTTATGTCAGAAGAATGGCAACACCGGCACAAGAATAACCACAACACAAATGCAATAAAACGGCAACATTAATGTGTGAAAAACAACAAAACAACACAAAAAGGCAGTAGGACTTACACGAAAAGAGTAGCAACACAAATGTGGGAAGGGTAACACAAACGCAATAGAGTAGCAACATTAATGTGAACAATAATGCGAACAATATTTACGGACATGGCATTAACAAAAGAGGAAAACAACACCAACATGAGCAACACAAGAGGGAAGTAACACCAATGTGAGTAACAACACCAATGTGCAAAAACAATGTGAGAAAAACTAAAAGAAAATTAAAAAAACAAAAGCAAAACCAATGCAAAAAAAAACACAATTAAGAGAAAATACAATTATAAAGAAAGATGAAGTTCATGCTTCTTTTTATAGTTTTTCCTTTATCCCTAAACCTAAACAACACCTCCACCTCCCTAGCCAATGGCTACTATTTAAAATATTTTAAATGGAATACTATGAACATTAAATGGAAATTCTATGTAAGAACTTGTCTGGTTTTTCAAAAAAAAAATTGATTTTCATGATTGGTGTTCATTCATGTGAGAACCAAAAGTTGTTTCTCAATTCAATTTTTGCATGTAATGGTGTCAATTGGTTTTCATTATGAAAACCAAATTAAGAATTAAGTTGAAAATTGAATGACAATTCAAAAACTACCCAACACTAGAAACAACCTTTTGGAAAGGAGGGGGAAAAATGCCCCACCCTATAAAAACACCACAATTAAATGAAATTCATGTTCAAGATTAATTTGTTACAATTTTGTAACTTGTATGTTTTATCTTTTGCTAAAAAGCAAAGATGTTCAAATACAGTGCAAACCAAAAGAAAAACAAAACATCATAAAACATACTTGTTTTAAAGTAAAGGTATTTTGAAATTGATTCCAACGTGTTGGAATATCTATTAAAAGATTTTTCTTTGCCCCTCCCAACCATTTTGTCACAACCCTAGCCTTGGGCTTGTAACCAAGGCAAAGGCTTGCGAAGGTGTAGGCTAAGTGTGAAGCCAAGGAGTCACATTTCATGCTCCCAAGAGTGTGGGAGAATGTAAAGGAATGAGCCCCCACATTCCTAAGTGAGTTGGAGTCCTGATAGATTTCCAAATCTTCAAAGAGTGATTGCAGGGTCAGAACTTATGGGATTGAAAAGTTCCTTATATCATTGGATAGTTCTTGGAACGTAGATGTCTTAAATGGGTTCGCATGATTCATTTGCACACTTAAAACATAAGTAATGGCCAAAAAAAAAGGACGGGAATTAAGTTATTATTCACTTGGGAGTTTCGGGACAAAATGACATTTGGGTGCTGGTCTTGTGGCCAAGCACAAAATATACTATAATGGGGAAGGTGGTGGCTTCCCCCAAGTTTGGGCCGTGGTGAGTCTTAGGAATCCGTGTTTGCCCGTGGCTCGTCTATGCACCAAAATGCTCCAATTACACACTAACCAACTTGTTGTTTGGTTTGTGCAAGTCCATGTGAGTAATTGATTTGCTTGTCAATTTTCCTAGTCCCCATCCCAAGCTCCGGCACGCCCCTCTACCCCCGAAGTGCTATGAGCCAAGGAATGTGCCCCAACTTTTTTTCCTTTTTTTGCCTTCACCTTTGGACTCGCAATTGAGTCCATCAAGGAGCTTGGGGTGTGTCACATATGCCCATAAAAAAAGGGGGTTTTTAATTGTTACATATAATAATGGAAGTTTGCAAAAGTTTACACAATTTGAATAATTAAGATGTGTTATTGGTAACATATATTGACACCCATGTGAAATGTTTTCATTTTAAAAAAATAATTTGTTCAAATTATATAAAATGGAAAACATTATCCCTCCCCCAATCATTATTTTTACAACTACAATGGTAATATCATAAAACCTAATTCTTAGAGTACAAAGGGTGGAGCAATAATGATGTTTTGGCATGATAACAAAACAATTATCATAGCCTAGGGTTAATTTCCACATGGACAAAATGAATAATTATTTTTTCAGAAATTAATTTCTTTTTATGAATTTGAAATTTTTATTATTTCATAATCTATTATGATATTGTCATATGAAAAATGAAATTATTTGGATTATGACTTGTGATAAGAATGATGGTTTTCAACACCTCAAATCCAAATTTTCATGAAACTTTGTTTCATTGGAAAAACATATTATTTAATGAAAAAATAGATCATAAGATAAAATATCATATAAATTACACATTTAAATTTAAAATATACATATGTTTAGTTTAAATTCATAATAATGAAACCATGTACATTACATCTTTTTGCATGATTTGATTACAGAAAATTATTATTTTTTAACAAAACCCTCTTTTGGTTAGCTACTTGTTTTTTTTATTAAAGTCATGTAAAACTTTATAAAAAACACATCATAGTTTAGTAGAACTTACAAAGAGTAAAATTAAGGAAAAAGGAGAAATGATAGGACATTAAGTTGGCTCAAAGTAGGTGTCAAAATCTCTCCATGTCCATAATTGACTGCATGTGGTAAGTCAACCATATTTATATGTCAAAAAGTCGACAACTTGCGATATATTAGTTGTGGAGATTGGAGGTGTGTTTTGAAGGGGTGGAAGTTAGGAAATAACTAAGCCTATGGTTACTATTCAATTTAAGATGGAGGACGCTTGCATCCTTTGTAATGTGATATAAATTTTTTGACGAATAAAAGTGACCAAGGTAGAAAGATGAAGGCCTTCTAGCCCTTTCAAGCTCCAAATGGCATTGGCACAATCATTTAAAAACACATTAGCATGTTTGTGTAAGCAACCAAATACCTAAATTGCTAAGGGGAGGAATTGATTAATGGGGTGTTATTTGCGATAGTTCCTTTCCTTGGCTTGAGCTACATCAGAGGTGACAAATCCTTGAATTACGCAAAATTGGGGAAATAAATTTGCTTGTGTTGAGTTAGCAATGATAATGTCAACTAGGGCGCAAATGTTGTCTTTAGTAAACACAATGTCAATTTGTCGACATGAGAAATTGAATGTGGTTAAAGGAAGCACATGTAATTGTTCTTTTCCCACATGGAAGCCAACATTTTGTGGCGGCAAAGGTGTCGTGAATTACATCATGGGTTCTAGTGTGTTTGTTGCCATGAACACAACACATGAAGTGGATACCCATAGGGTCGATGAGATGTGTGCACAGACATCAAGGGATGCCTACAATTAAAAGATGGGGTAGTCCAAGTTACGTACAAAGTGCTGTGGAAAAAACTAGGGAAGATAATCAAAAGCTTAAGAAGATTGGTTGAATTGTAAGCCAAACGTTTGCCCCTAGGCCAAAACATGATAAAATTCAAGCACGATGGGCTTTAAATATTTCGTTGGAAAGCATGCTAGAAAAGGTATGATGGTCCAGACACTTCGAAATGGAATCTTGAAGTTGAACCATTTGTTGTTTAATGGGTTGTTCAAATGGAGGAAGACACACACGGGCTAGGGGTGGTAGAAGGTCACATGTCGCCTTGAGGTGTTATTGATAAAGAAATGTGTTGTTGTCGATTCATGCCAAAACTTCAAGAAGGAAAGAATGTTGATCAATCATAAACCTAACATCTATGATTGAAGCGAGAAGGGCCCAACTCCCTAAATAGGTTGTTGGGGCGAGATGAATGTTGATATGAACCTAACGCCATATCTTCTTTCATTGCAAATGTGACGATCTCATATGAACCTGACTGGAACACTAAATCAAACTCTAATGATAGTTTATTGTAATCAAGTTCAGCAGTTAAAGTCCAACTCCAGGTGGAACTCATCCTCCCCCCATCCCCCTTAATTCTTGGAAGCCGCTTATGACTGTACATTATGTGTATCTTGGAAGTTTCTTACATTCCAAAATGACTGTACATTATGTGTATCTTGGAAGTTTCTTATATTCCAAGATGACTGGACATTATGTATATCTTGGGGACATCCCACGCTCTCATCTCATCCATAGAGAGACAAAAAATCAGACCTGATCCATTACGGTGGGCCGAGCAGGAACAGTAGTCGTTCTGTTCAATACTCTGCCCACTGTAATTGAATTTTGTTTTCTCTTCTTCCTAGGATGCCATAGGTAGGTAGGTACCTTGTCGTGTTCGCAGTAGTCTAGTTTAGGTAGAGCTTGCAACTTGAAACCTGCACCTTAACCCATTTATCCACTGATAAATCTGGAGATGCTTGTTGTTTTTGTGCTGGCCACCCGCCGGCTTCTTTATTGAATCAGGATTTTATGTTTTGAATAAGATTCAATTTGAACTGCCATCATCTAGAGCTGATTGGATGGCACACAGTACAAAAGCTTGGCTCTGGGCAGCTCCATGTTTTTCTGTGCGAAATTTCGTACCTAGGCGACAGAAAGCAGATTTCTCTGTCGCAAGCTTCCCTTTTCACTCACAAAAGTTCACCATATTTTGAGGAATTTTTTTGGTCTGAAGTTGCTATATTTGGACTTTAGGTTCTGCCAGGTCGCCAAACGCGAGACGCTAAATACTAAATACCTCCCACCCCCGGCTCTACAAATCGAACGCTGTCCGGCGCCCTTTCTGGGCCTGACAGTGCAACCCTGCGGAGAACCGTGTGGTTCTGCTGCAGGGTTTGACTTTTTGGCTGTGGAAGTTATTCAAATAGAAAAGAAATAACTTTTCCTCAGTGTCTCAATCTATGCCAATGGCTGAATTCTAGCATGTTCTGAATACGCTGAGCTTGCTGTTTTTTCTTAAATTAAAACAACATTGCTAAGTCTTTTGCAAAATTAAAAAACATGTAGAACCATGTTGCATGGTTTTATGCAGAATCAATGCAGGGCCGAAAAACGTGCAAGAAGACAAGAAAAACAAGCGCTGAACAGATCGATTTGGGGGGGAGGGGGGGTATATTTAAGCTCGCCAAATTAAGGCAGGAATTTTTTTAAAAACTCTACTCTGTTTTCTGACATATAGCCAGATTTTGGCTATCTCTTCTTTTGTACAATGGGTACACCACCTACCTCACAAAATTGGCCAAATTAAACAAAAACCCTGGTTCTGGGTCATCTCTCTACCAGGATTTTAGATATTAATCAGCTTTCAGTTGTGAAATTGTGTTAACAAAGATGTGTTACATAATAATCCTTCCTTTTCTAAACATCGACAGAAGTACTTTGTCCATATGATCTCCTCCTCTATTCCTGAAAGTTACTTCCAAATGCTGTCTGCAAATGCTATATAGGGTAGCGGCAGCATTGTGGGGATGCCATTCTGACCTTGAATGTGTGAATGCTCTGAGTAAGAGTGCAGTTCCACTTAACCTTAGGGTAACTTGACAGAAAAGCAAGGTGGAGTTTACCTTGTTGTGTTATCCATCCTTGTCGTGTCATCCATCCTTGTCGTGTCATCCACTTTAGAGCATGTCGTGTATGCCAAATTTCATCAAACTTGTACTTTAAGGTGCTGCTTTCCTTTTTCAGTGCGGCACCTCATGATTAATTTTCTTTTTTTCAAATTTTGGCGCTACTAAATCACTTGCAGAATTAAATCCTGTTTTACAAGATCAGCTAAATTTGATTATTATATATTGATCTCTATCCATTTGGTGGATAAATAAACTGACCAGTAGAAGACTTTGTTCAAAAGTATCTGTGCAAATCTAGACTCCATTTAAGGGGATAAATAAAAGTTTTGAATAGGACCTTCAAAACCAATTGTTGGTTTGCAGCACGAGGCGGACACCTAGGGACCTATTTAGGTTATGGGATACATAAGGACTATTTAGGGAGTTACATAGAGCTTAATTATGGGGCTAGTTAAGAATTTTTTAGGTTAAGGGATGTGTAAGGGTTATTTGAAAAGTTTCCTAGGACTGACTCATAATGCAAGATGGGAACTATGTAGGGCCTACATAGGGGGCTACCAAAGGATTACCTAGGGGATTACATGGAGTTACCTAAGGACTACTTAGGGCTGAGATCCATCCAAAGACTTTGCTCCAAAGACAATGATCCAGAGAGGGTCTTTGAAAGGAATGGGACTTGATCTAATAATGGTTTCTTGGAGACGTTCCTAAAATTTCCCTCATTGGATGCTCAGTAGGCTTTTTTGTTTTTGAGAACTTGCAGCCAAAAATGCCCTTGGTCCCATGGGATACCCAAATGGGCTCATGGGATAACTAAGTATCCTATTCAGCCTTGGTAAGGAGGTTGGTGGCCTAAATAGGTAGTTAGCCTAGGTAGGTGAGTAAGTAGGTAGGTTGAAGACCTAGGTAGAAGGCTAGGTAGCCTAGGAAGGCAAGTAAGTAGGTAGGGACCTAGGCAGGAGGGTGGGTAGTGTAGGTAGGCAAGAAGGTTGGTAGGTAAGTTGAAGGCTTAGGTAAGAAGGTAGATAGCTTAGGTAGGCAAGTAGGTAGGTGGGCACACTAGGTAAGTGGGTACATAACCTAAGTAGGCCCCTAACCTTAGGTAGGTTGACCCCTAGGTAGACAAGGTGTTTACTCGTTTAGGTGTTCAAAATCTGACCCTCTATCCATCTTTTCTTTTCGAGTTTGGGCCCCAATTTATGAAACTTTACGGATATGTGCCGAGTGAGGTTGAAATGTCAAAGAGAGGATGAGAGAAGGCACACAATTGGCTGTCACTTTAAGGATATCTCATTTGCCCCACGCGGTGATTTTTGTGTACTATTTGATGATGGCCAGTAGATCTTTTCTTTCCTATATGAATAGCACTACAAGTGAATAGCACTTATGCAATATAGATTTTGAGTGTAGGTACACCTAGTTTCCTCAAATGTGCATGACAGGAGGGGGTTCAAGAACTTGATGTTCCCCTTGTGGTTAGCCCTCTTAGGTGGTTCTTTTGTCTTCTTGAATGTGGATCCTTCCATTTTGTTCCTTGTATTCCCCCTTTTTTGGTGCTTTGGTTTATTTATGATTGGCAGGGTTTCATCATCAATATGATGCAGCTCAACATTTTGACCCTGAAAACAGAGAGCTAGCTTCTGAAAGGGGACCATTTTTCTGGTGCATTTTTCCCACCAAAATGCCCCAAATGAATTCCCACTCTGGATGGAAGTTGCAAGGCATTGCCTGATAAAAGGAAGGCTCAGCAACCACGCTTAGAAAGGTCATCCACTCCAACAGTTAGGGACATGTTTAGCTGCACAAGATAAAGTACAGCCAACTTTTGTGGACCCAGAAAACCCTCTCTCCAGGCTCCTCAATCTTGTAGAATGTTTCTACTTACCATTGAATGTCTCAATTGTTAGGGGTGTCTGCACACAGAGTTCAATGGCGATCTGGGGTCAACATGGTGTCAAGTGGCTCTGAAACCATCAGTTAACATAGTTCTCCACCACCTTAACTCCACTTTGGACCTTAAGAAAAGTCACCCAGCCGGGAAGGACAGAGCTCTGGTTTTCAAACCAGGATGATGACTTAACATGTAGAAAAGCATATAGAAAGAAACTAAAAGAATTCACAAAACTAAGCTAAGCCAGGCTGGGTGCTGAAATGGGTCCTGGTCTTCTGATACATACCTTGGGGCCCATCTGGATGGGTTCTGACAGAGCCCATAAGCTCCTCTCTCCCAAAACAAGGAAAGAACTGCTCCAAGTGATCAATGAAACAGATCACAGATACCTCTTCATCCCAATAATCTCATCACAGCTGTCTGAAGCCACGGCACTCACCCCGGAGGAGTAGCTCCACGTCCATGCGATCTCCAGGCAATGAAACCTGCACCTGCTTGGATGTCAGTTTCATGAAAAGACTGATCCAATATTTTGAAAGAAAGAGGGGACCTTGATCCAAGTGTTGATTTTTTAACTGAAGGTTTTTTAATGTCAGAAAGATGTGGATTGTAAATAGGAAAGCTTGGCAAGAGGAAAGAAGGTAGATCATATGAAATGAAGGATCAGTATCTAGTAGCTTTTGGTTAACTCTTTGCTGGCTAGTCTTGTGTATTGGGGCCCTGCAGTTGTCCATTTCATTTTGCAATGGATTTGCCCATTTATGTTAAGGAGGGGAAAAAAACACGAAAGAAAGAAAGATCGGTATCTGCCATCCAGTAGCCCACCGCACCTACTAGTAGTTGTGGCGGCTGACACACCCTTAAGGCAGAAAGACGCTAAACATCCCCCAACAAGCTCACTCCACCACATTTCATTGGAGGGATAAGGCAAGGTGCCTTATCCCTCCACCATGTTTAATGATACCAGGCCAAACTTTTACAAAGCAAGTTTGCTGCCTTTCAGGCACTAAATAAGAGGCGTCGCTACCCTAAAATTGGAAGCCCCGACCTAAAACCTTAGAGTCCAACTTCCTGACAAGGGATAACTTCTTAGTATGTTGGACAATCTCAAACCCACAGGGTCTTTTGTTTTCATAGTCAACCATCATTGTTTAAGAGCCCAAGTATCTAATCCAATTTGGAGACAGCTGGGGGATGCTTTGCTTTGTCTCTACAATTTCAATGCCCAGAGCCAGAATTTCTTGATGGAGTAAAGCTAGTAGATCGGCTTACTGATTGACAGGGCTTCCAGCTTGTTTGATTCTATGTAGTATGTATAGGGAGCTGATCAGTGATCACTGGCAAAACAAGTCAGAGGGTGGTGTTATTTTGCCTGTTGATTTGGAGTACGAATTGCTTCTCAAAACCTACCACCAATGCTCAAAACCAGTCAAAGCTGCCTAATGTAGGTAGGTTGGTGAAAGGCAGTGGCCACAATCCAACAAATCTAGATTGTATGAAGTGACACAGACTGTGCACAAGTACAGTCCTTTGAGAAATCATGCATGGAATTTGTCATAGTTTAGAAAGGCTCAACCTAATTCAACCATAAGCTGTAGTAGTTGCTATGCAAGAAGAGTTTCTCCTCTGGACTTTCATCAACATATGGCTGGGCGAGTGTGAGCCAGAGTTTCTTTTACTAGCGAATTTTCGCCAAATTTCGACCTGAAAAATATAATCTTGACTGATACAAGGAATTTTTCATGGGAAAAATGGCCCAAATTCGCTAGATTTCAAAAAACAAAATTCCAAATCTCCAGATTTTGATGATAAGTTCCAGTAGGTAGCCAAGAATATAGAAGGATTCTTTTTTTTCTAATTTCATATATAGTAAATAGCCAGATTTGGCTAAAATGTTTTCTCGATGATTGCCACTTTGACTACATTGCAAAATCCCTAAAAGAAGCCCCAATATGAGCCCACTCACACAAGCCCATATGTGCAAATGACAGGTCCTGTACTGTGCAGCAAAAACACCCCAAAAAACCAAAATACCTTTCTTTCAGAGTTTGGCAAACTATTGGAAATCACCAACCCTTGAATACCTAGAAGCATTTCTTATGACAATTCTTTCAACACTTTTGTCCACAAAGTAACCCAAAGATACCCCTAGGCATTTTCAAGAATACTATCTTGCTATAGTTTTGTTGCAGATGAAAAATTCTCATTTTATTTCTGGTTATGAAAAGCATTGTTATGACAAGTACATTAATGCCACTTTCTTTGCTTTCAGCTTGCTAAGTAAAGCCAAACCAAAAACTAAGACAAATTCCATCTTTGGGAATGTCCCATGTCTTAAATGTGTTGTGATGAACATATGTATGGAATTTTGGGTGCTCCACAAACAAAAAAGTTCAACATCACATTAAGATTCACTTTATAAATTTGGCATCCTATGATCTACAATAATTAGTGAACCATCAATGGCCAATTGCATAAACATAAAACTGAACTACATAATTTGAAAACCCCCAATGATAGTTGGGAGCATTAATACATCCATTTGGTTGTAGTGATATAATAATTTCTACTGTTACCTATTTTATGAAGTCTTCTTTTCTTCAAAGCCAAATCAAACATAAATATTTTTGTGCACCTTTTTGGTTTGCAAACATGGAAATCTTGATGAATTCAAAATAGCCTGATCTTTTGTGGCACAGAAGATAGGGGTTGAATTACTCATATTGAATATTGTAACTTGATTGATCTTGAGCCAGACTTGAATTTGTCTCCATGCAATATCCCCAAGCTTTCATGAGAAACATGACATACTGTTCATGAACGACTTGACTCTAGCTAGGTGGAATAAGTAGAAGAAATGTAATTTAGCATGTGTCCATCACACATTGCTCATCCAAGTGGCTTGACCCACATTCTATTTGGACAATGTGGAGTGGAAGACTAACAACATAAAATACATTAGAATGATGAAATAGCAAGCTCGAAATAGAACTTTGTTCATTAAAAGAATTTTTTTTACCAGATTTATGAAGTAGCCTCATTGGCAAGGGTCCCAAGGAGACATAGTAGTAAACGGCAAGGTGTTTGAATGGATTGTAAAGCTTTTGCAAGACTCCTACAATAGCTAACAATCTATTTAATACCTAAGTCTAAATTTAATTAATTGTTTTAATGGCACATAAAAAACTACTATTGAGAAGGTATTTGAGGGTCTGTTGGATATTAATCGAGTTTTACCTTATATATATATATCCATTGGGTGTTGAGTTTATAAAGAACTAGCCCCACCTCATACTTGGGCATTTATAAAAGTTGGTTCCTACCCCCACCTCATAATCAGAACTTTTAAGAATTCAAATAGCTTTAACCATACGTGGTTCAAAGGGAAATAAATGGAGAGGGTATCTCTCAAAAACTTGGATACATTTTTAGTACCCAAATTATACCTTTTCAACATATTAGGGTTAGGGGTTAGGGATTCTATAGTTTGTACAAGTTGTGTTTGTAATTTACAATGCGCATTTCTCCTTCACTTTTTGTAATAGCTTACAATTTGCAACATTCATTTTGAACTTTCTGTCAATGTGTTGTTAAAATTGTGAATGCAAGCTACTAACTACTAAAGGTTTTTTAGGACAAATCAATTTTCTTTCAATGGAACATGGCTAGTACAAAACCCATTGGATTATAATAAGGTAAGTGGTTTTAGAGCTTTGTATTTTTTTTTGTGTTTAAATCACTATGTTTGGTTTCATTTATTACAACATCACTTTTACATTGGTATGAAAGTTATGTTCAAATTGCAAAGGTGGTGGAGAACCAAACAATTCAACATCTTTGGTGATTGTTGGCAACATTTTTGGTCCTTGATATTGGAGTTTCGTTTTGTTTCATTGGTGGAGGACAAGGGTTTTCAACAAATCTCTAGTGATTGTTGGCATCATCTCAAGTTACTTACCTTGGAGTTTGGTTATGTTTATTTCTTTTATTTCTTTTGTTTTGCACCTTGCTACTACAAGTTATTCTCGATTGAAAGTACACACAAAGCAACAAGGGTTCTTGAAGGGAAAAACTTTCTAATCTCCTACTTTTGGTAGATTTGTGTCTTGGGTTTCTTACCTTTAGTTTGGTTCTATTTCATTTTTTCAATTCTTTTGTTTTACACCTTGTTGTTGCAAGTTTTTCTTGATTGAAAGCACACATAAAACAACAAGGGTTCAAGGGGAAGAACTTTCTACTTTCCCACTTTTGGCAACTTTGTGTCTTGGGTTTTGTTGATTATAACTCTTTGTGAACCAGTACTTTAACCTATAGGAACTGAACCAATGACACATGTTGAACTAGTGACACCTATTGAACCAATGATGATAGTATAATTGGTAGTAATTAAACCAATGATACATGTTGAAAATATGACACCTATTGAACATGTAGTATGCAAAACATGTAATTGACATAATAGGTAGTTGGCAAAACAAGTAATTTGTAGAACTTATGTTTAGCAAAACATGTAGTTAACAAAAAAAGTAGCAAATTTTGAAAATTATGACTATTTATTATAGTTTTACAATATAATTTCTATTAATTCATTAAAACAAGGAGTTTTAATAGCTAGTTATTATTTAAATGCTTTGCATGAGGCATTTCCAAGTTCAAACTTAAAGTATAAAGGAAAGATGGTAGAACATGAGAAACATAAAATGTCTACTTTCCATATTTACTTTTTAAAATTTATAATGTACAAACTTTGAATTCTTAATACAATTTTATGTTTTCATTACAAGTTGGAGTACTTGTTAGCATTGAGTAGTTCGTACATGTTCAAAATTTAGGGAAAAAGATTTGCATCAAATAAGAAACTTTTGTTGTTAATTTGATTTTGTATTTCTTTTTCATTGAAAACATGAAAACAATTTTGTACTTCAACAATACCTTTCTTGAAACTATGTGCAAATTGAGCACATGTTAGTTTAAGAATTGTAAATAAATCTAATTTTGTTAATTCAAATCTACCGATTTGTTGTTTTAGGAACCTATTGTTGGAAAAATAAAAATTGAACAACCTTAATGGGATTAGGAAAACTCGTTAACATGTTTCTTACTTTTAAGTTTGGTTTTACTTCATTTTTTTAGTTATTTTGTTTGGCACCTTGTTGCTACAAATTTTTCTTGACTTGGCATACACAAAACAACAAGGGTTGGGGAAGATTTTTCTATTCTCCTACTTTCAGCAACTTTGTGTCTATTGTCCACTTATTTATTTCTTCAGCTTTTTGCACCTCACTATTATTGTAACGCATTCACAAGTGTGAAGCAACATGGGTGGGGAAAGATCTTATAGATATTGAAAAGCTCTACTTTTAAAACCTTGAACCTTAAACCTTTGATTATTGTTGTTGAAGTCAAGGGTTAGGTAGACTTGTGAAGAATTCACAATCTTTCTATTTCATCATTTGTTGGTTTTTGGTTGAATCTCATATGGGTTCTTCTTCATTTCCTATTATGAACACCATGAATGTTCATGATATTAGTCATAATGAGGAAGTGCCTCCAACTTTTATAAAACATGATAGTAATAGTATTATCAACATGAAAGTTACCAGTGAAAATCTAAAGTTAGAAAATCTAAAAGCTATTAATGTTGGTAGGCATGATGCATATACATCATTAAGCCACACTTGGAAAATTTGCAAAAATAAAAATAAAAATCTTAAAAGCCACAATATTGTACTTCATTTACATGGGCATTTTTTAACATAAATAATAATCACCTATGGATTTGGATGATAACCAAATCTTGATATGTCACCATGATTTTATTGGTCCAAAAATCTTGGCCATGCGCATTAAGTGCAAGGATTGATTACATACCATAAAAGTATTGGAATAACAACAACGCAAAAACATGTTGAAACCAACCATTTTGCCTTACTGAAAAAACTAATAGAAGATCTTAACATTGCATTAGTAAAAACTCCATTCAGTCCCTTGTATCTTCATTTACAATTTCTATTTTTTAAAAATATTGAAAGGAAATTCAAAAAAGATGATCTTACACAAATTTTCATTACAAATATACATTTAGTCACAATTGTGCACTATTTCTAAACACACACATATATGTAGTCCATCAAAACATTAGATTCACAATTTTTTTGATAACTAAAATCTATATTCCAAAATATAATGTGGAAAACTACAAACATAATTACAACTCATTTTCATGATATTTTTAATGCCACTGATGATTCACACAACAAATTGAATATGGAAATCCTTATGGAATAACAAAAAAATGAAATGTAGTCATTGTACAACATCATGTGCTTCTAGTTGTTCAACTACAATTTTTGTGTTCTCGTTTTGTACAACAACTTGTGTTTTTGCACCTACTTCTAGTTTTGTATTTCTAACCTCATCTTCCACTGACTTATTATGTGGTTCCATTTATAGTGCCTACATCTATGGTCCTACCATGCCTTTGTTGTTATAGTGATTTTCATCTATTATTGTTTTTTATCATGATTCATTTGTGGTTTTTTATTTTCCTAACCTCCTCCCTTGATTATATGTGGTTCCTTATGTCGCAACCCCACTTTTGGAAGAGTGTGAGGATGACACTCACACTCCCGAAATGGGGACTTGGGAGTCCTTTGAGACTCCCGAAACTTCAAAATTCAATTGCAAGGGTCAAAACACCTTGCCTTGAGGTGTTCTTTATATCATTAGAAAGTTATCAAAGTGTAGATGTCGAAAATGGTCTTGCATGAGCCATTTGGACATCTGTGGCACAAGTTATGGCAAAAAGAAGGGTCGGGAGTCAAACTGGCAATTTGACTCCCGACCACTAAAAGTCGGGAATCGACCCAACCCCGATGTGTGCAGGTGGAGTGAGACATACCATTGGAAAGCTCTCAAGGGGAGCTACAAGTTTGCTTTAGACCTCATCCCAATTGGAGGTCTGAGCAAAGAGTTATGAACTTGCAAGGTCCCAGGAGTCCAAATCGGGATAGTTTTAGACTCCTCCTTGGGAGTCCCGAGACAAAAAACCATTCGGATGTAGGTGCCACGAAGAGACGCAGAGAATACTATATGAGGGGAGGTGATAGCTTCCCCGAGTCCGGGCCGTGGTGAGTCTTGTGAGTCCAAGGTTGCTCGTGGCTTGTCCCAGCACCAAAGGTGTTCCAGAATGTTGGTTTGATGTAGGTTCGAGTAAGTAACTAAATCTCATCCTTCTTCCTAGTCCCATCCCGGAGCTTCAGCATGCCCCTCTACCCCTTTTAGTGCTGAAAGCTGGGAGCGTGCCCCGAGTTCCAAACAATTCCGCTATTTGACTGACTTGGACCTCACTTGGGTCCAACAAGGAACTTGGGAGCGCATCACCTTAGCCTTCACCTCCTCCTTTTGAGTTGTCCCACTAGGCCTTGCTTTAATCTCCTCATCTTGGCCCAATGTTTATGTGTTTATTGGACTCCCACACATAAAATCGAGAAAGGTTTTATGATATACCTCTAATTTGTACCTATACATTTTTTCATCAACTTTATGTCGTGCTAGATTGTTTTCCAATTCCTTGAAAGAATATTCTTCTGCAACTTCCACCACTCCTTAAATTCTACATCAGAATCCTTCATTTTGTTTTTAGTTATCATGAGAATATAATACTGCAACATTTGGTCATAATCTTCCACTTTTTTCTTCACACAAACTAGATTTACATTTTCCTTCCTCTTATTTGCACTCTCCAAATGTGCTTGTAGTTGCTATAGATTCTTCTTATGTTCCTTGTTTGTCTCCACTAACTTTTTTATCTATGCCTCAATTGTTGTTCTTCTAAATTCTTCATAATTAAACACATAAACACTCTTCAAATTTATCAACTCTAGATATATCACTACATTTTCCTTCTCCTTCTTCACTTTAGTTAGTGCCTCTACATGACTATTTAAAGCCTCCTATTGTTGTATAAGTAAATAACGTCTCTATCCATATTATTTTATATTTTCCCAGACTTCAATCGTTTTTTTCAACTCCTTCAATTTTTCAATTTGGGATCTCATTAGCCTTGTCTTTTCCTTGAACACCTCATTCTCTATTTTCATTTTCAGTAGGAGTGTTTTGATATTTTTCTCATTTTCTGTCATTTGATTCCTCTAGATTTTTATATTGTGCTTATATTCCTTGTAGAAGTCCTTCTCCTTGTCTAATTCCTCTTGCAATGTTGCCTTTTCTTTCTCTTCTATGGCTAATATATTCTTCATACTACTCACCTCCAAATTCAAGTTCCCCATATTCAAATTCATAATAGCCATGGTTTGAAATAATTCAGCTATTTTATTAACTTACATCACCTCTACAACTACCTCTTCCATAGATCTTAGTGTATTTGTTTGTGTTGTAATATTTTTGGATCCCTCTCTACAACATCCTAGTTCTTGTATTGTTTAACTCTCTAGCCCAAACTCAAATGGTTGTCTTTTTGGATTTTGGTCTATTAGCTAGTACATGTAGCTTTGGCGGTCTAAATATTACTAAGGGAGGTTATGTTTCCATCTTTTTTGTCTATAGTTCATTAGCCTATAGACCTCCTTGTGTTTATTATTATTGTTGATGTTGTTTTTTTTGCTATTATTGCAAAATTGTGGACTTTCATTGATTTCCATCATGACGCACCCCCAAACTCCTTGATGGACTCAATTATGAGTCCAAAGGTGAAGACAATGAAAAGAAAAGTAGTTGGGGCATGTTCCCTAGCTTGTAGCACTTCGGGGTTAAAGGGGTGTGTTGGAGCTCCAGGATGGGGACTAAAAAGATTAACAAGCAAGTAAATTATTCACACGAACTTGCACAAACCAAACAAGTTGGTTAGTGAGTAGTTGGAACATTTATGGTGCACAAATGAGCCAAGGGCAAACACGGACCCACAAGATTCACCACTACCTGGATTTGGGAGAAGCCACCACCTTCCCTTTTATAGTATTATTTGTGCCTAGCCATGGGGCTAACACCCAAATATCATTTTGTATTAGGACTCCTAAATGAAAATCTCGAAATTCCCAAAATTAAGACTCCTGTAACTTTGAAGGCCCATAATTTTGTGTGTAGACCTCCAATTGA
>Ga0116230_10002685_pt1 | contig 17156 bp, 14 predicted proteins | sample S1TSphfallax_3_FD_88678 | JGI IMG/M metagenome (GOLD analysis project Ga0116230, IMG submission 88678) | Host-associated microbial communities from peat moss isolated from Minnesota, USA - S1T2_Fd - Sphagnum fallax MG | ecosystem: Host-associated > Plants > Peat moss > Unclassified | place...
CGGAGAAGCCACCAGAGCTGAGCTGATTCTTCCCCGAACCGGGTCAGCCAGCCAGTATCACCAAATGTGCGGAAGAACCCAAAACAAGTTGCCAAAGTCACCAGCCCAGATGGCAGGAGGGCGCTGATAACTCCATGCCGCTTCGACGACGATGCGTCTCAGATGAGCGTTGCCCGTCTTGGTGATACTGCCTCGTCGGGTCCGCTTGCCGCTGGAGTTCTCGCTTGGCACAGCGCCGCAATAGCCCATCAGCTCTCGAGCTCCTGCAAACCGAGAGACCTGGCCCAACTCAGCCGCGATTGTCACCGCCGAAATGTGCGCGATGCCACGCAGTGCCTGCAGATCCGTGATGACTTCTTGTAACGCAGGCGATGCCAGCTTCACCGCTTCCACGATAGCCTTCTCAAGTCGCAGGACACGTTCTCGCATGTGCTCCACTTCGTGCAAATAATCGAGCCGTGTTGACTCTTGAGCCGCCTGGGTAAAGCGTATCTGCGAGACCCAGATCAGATGGAGATGGGTCCAGGCTCTCACTCCGGTCGGCGGACGATGACCGGAACGCAGTAGAAACTTGCCCAATCGATGACGCGCTCGCAGCTCATCCTGCTTGGCCGCTTCACGCGCACGCACCAGATCGCGCAGCGCCTCGGAACCCTCGTCCGGAACCCAGACTGCCGTCAGATCGCCCGATCGAAAACTCCTTGCCAGCTTCTCGGCGTCGCGCCGGTCGGTCTTTACCCGGTCGCCGGCCTTCACCGGAACGAGCGACGGGGCGATCACCTCGCACTGCACACCCAGTTTCGCCAACTGCCAGTAAAGAACGTATCCAGTCGGCCCGGCCTCATAGCAGACCCGCAGCTTCTCCGCCGGGCCAAGCTTCTTGATCAGCTTGCGTATCGACTCCATGCGGTTCGGAATCGTTCCAAGACTTCGTACCTCGCCATCCGGTTCGGCTATCGCTGCGGCTATCGTTTCGGCATGGACATCCATGCCCAGAAATCGTAACTTTTCCTTCATGACCGGCTCCTTCCGCTTGTGGCTCTGAACTGTGTGTCCGTCGGGACGATCACAGCCTAACCCACGGTCAGCGCATCGCGCCGGTCACTCCATACTGACTGTTCTCGCCAATTCAGATCAGGATCAAAAGTTTGTGCCTTCTGATCAGGTCGTCCTCAGTCCATATTTTGGACTGTGAGCGATAAGTTCTCCGTCAGCCCAGCCATCCAAATCCCGAGTCGAACTGCCTGCGAGCGTACACCCTGCGGTCTCGAAACAAGGCACTTACGGGAGAGCAGAGCACCCACGTTACACATCCGGGAACGTTCAACACGAACCCATTCTGTCCTACGAAGAGTCATAGCCGGCATGGCTGCAATCGTCTCAAGTGGCTGCCCCCGGTGAGCCTTAAGAGAATTATTATCGGACGCTGGTTCTCGCTTCCAGCAACTCGAGTTTCGCGGATGTGGGGACTTTCGTTCAACGGCGGCATGGCACAGGGTTGAACGGTCAGCCGTACGATGTGGCGGGTTAGCCCGAATTGAACTGCGTGGCCTTGTGCGAGTGAGAAAGCGCCAAGAGCGCTAGGAAATCTGCCAGCGCGAGAGGCTTACTTCATCCCAAGACTTGCCAGCAGCTTGGGATGCGCTTCGTTCGACACCACGAGGTTGTGGCATACGGAACAGTCGTTCGTGATGGTCACACCTGTCTTACTTGTATGATTCCCGTCGTGGCAACGGAAGCAGCCTGCGGAATCCGTGTGGCCGATATTGTTCGGATGCGTTCCCCAGCGAACATTCATCGATGGAAATACGTTGTTGAGATAAATCTTCACAAGCGTTTTAGCCGAACTTTCTACTTGGCTACGCTGGGTGTCCCAGGTTGTGGGGTACTGCGATCGGTAGAAGGTGACCAGACCATTGGTAATGCGCGCCTTTGCTTCGCCCTGGGAGTCGTACTTCGTGTTGAGCAGCACGAGGGCTTCTTTGTGCAGGAAAGGCAATGATGGATTCGGACTGCCATCGGCCATCATCTTGTCCAGTGCGCCTTCCGCCGTGTCAAAGGAGTGCGCCGCGCGATTGTGACAGCCAATGCAGTCCATCACGCGGGGATGCGCAGTGGAGGGAGTTTTCGCTCCGCTGGTCAAGAACTCGGTTGTCGATCCATCGGCGTTGGTCTTGCGTACCCATGGGATGTTCTGGTCGTTGGCGTCGGTTGAGACATACTCGATCTTCGCAAGGTGAGCGCCATGGATTCCGCTGAGGTGCCCCAGGGCATCCTGACCCCCGACATGCAGGACCGTGATGCTCGAAGTATTCGAGTTTGTCACATCGTCAGCGAAGGCCTGGCTGACCAGCAACTTGTCGCCCATCTCCACCTGAGAATTGTGGCAGTGGAGGCAGGTGGCGCTCGCCACCGGAACCTTGTGGTCGGCCATGACCGGTTTGGGGTAGTGGTCGACCAGCACCATGAAGAGCTGCTTGGTGCCATTGATCTTGGCGTCTGCGTAGCCGCCTACTCCCGGGGCCACGTGGCATTCGGTACAGGCGACCCCGGAGTGAGAGGAGACGTGGTAGGCAGCATTCTCCGGCGCCATGACGTGGCAGGTCGCTCCGCAGAAGGAGACTGTGTCCATGTAAGCGACGCCACGGTAGCAGCCGACCCCAACGATGAGGAAGTTGATGGTGGTGAGCACGACGACGATATCCAACCCGTGTCGGAATACAGGATCATGAATGCTCACTTCAGGAAAGAAGGAGGGAACCTGGTCGGTAGAGAGCAGGAACGTGCGGCGCATGAGAATGCCGATGAGAATCAGTACCAGGCCCACGACGAAAATACCCGGCAACAGCAACTCGAACAAGATGCCGAGATAGGGATTGGACGAGCCGCCCTGGCCAAAGACGCTGACGACCCAGAAGCCGACAAGCACCATGGCGGACGCCGTGGTGATGGCGCCGCCAAGCAGGCTGGTCCAGTTATTGCCGTAGAAGAAAAACGGTCTTAACCAATCTTCGCGGAATGAGCTGGGAGTCGCCATTTACGTCCTCGCCTACTTCTGCAAGGTCCGTAAATAGACCACCACGGCCGCGATCTGCGGTGCAGTCAATTGCGACTTGTAAGCAGGCATCTTGCCTTTGCCATTTGTGGTTGCGGCGATGAGGTCTGCATCAGAGGCCTTGATAAGCGTGACCGAGTTGAAGGGGATTGCTCCCATCGACTTTCCTGCCGGCGTGGCCCCCATACCGTTGGCTCCATGGCACATCTGGCACTTTGCCGTGTATGTGGCGGCTCCAGACTGAGCACGAGCCGGCGAAGCCACGCATGCTGCTGCGATGACGGCAAAAGCGACTGCAAACTGAGTTCTCACGTTATATTCTCCTTTGGTCGACACGATTAGGCAGAGGCCTGGCGAGTGCGCTACTGCAATCAATGGGAGTATGTGCGGTCGCGCTCGGGAAGGCTGTCCCCTATTGCTCACATCAGAAACAGGTCATGAGCAAAAGAAGACAGTCCCAAGAAGAGCCGGCGGGCTAGGCTGAGGCATTCAGACTCGGTTGTTGCGGCTACCTAGGGGCGCCATCATGCACGCTGCAGTTCTTCCGCCGGCTAACCGGCTTGAGACGATCGACGAGCGACTGCGTGGATGCGGTATAAGCCGTCGATCTTTTCTGGTTTTCTGTACCAGCCTTATGGTTGCGGCACCTTATGGATTGGCCATTACGGACAAGCACAGCCCGGAGGAGGTCGCCGCCGGCCTCGATCATGTGCAACGACCTGCTGTAATCTGGCTGCATTTTCAGGACTGCACCGGATGCACGGAGTCGCTGCTGCAGACCTCGCACCCTGGCTTTGCCGATCTAATCCTGAACGTGATTTCGCTGGAGTACCACGAGACCCTCATGGCGGGTTCCGGCCTGCAGGCTCGGCAGCAACTCGATGAGGCGATGAAGCGGTACAGCGGCAAGTACATCTTGGTCGTCGAGGGTTCTATTCCGACGGGCGCTCAGGGGATTTACATGAAGACGGGCGGACGTACCGCCATGGAGGTACTAGCGGACGTTGGTGGGAAGGCGGCGGCTATCATCGCAATCGGCTCCTGTTCGTCGTGGGGAGGGATTCCGTCGGCTGATCCGGATCCGACAGGTGCCGTCGGGGTCGCCGATCTAATGCCGGATCATTCGATCATTAACATTCCGGGATGTCCACCGAATCCGTATACCTTACTGGGCGTAGTACTCCAGTACGCCGCGAACGGGACATTCCCCGAGACGGACGAACAAAGGCGGCCAAAGTTTGCGTTTGATCGAGACATACACGAGCATTGCCCGCGCCGAGCACACTTCGATGCAGGCAACTTCGTCAAGGTGTATGGCGACGCGGGACATCGCGAAGGTTGGTGCCTGTATGAGATGGGCTGCAAGGGACCTGACACACATGCAGGGTGTTCAACCCGGCACTTCAACGAGATTCCCGATCTCTGGCCGATCGGGATCGGTGCGCCCTGCATTGGCTGCACCGAGAAGAGGGTCGCGTTCAAGGTCCCAATGTTCCAGGTGATTCAACTCCATACTATTGCTGCACCCCCAACGAGCTATGCACCGATCACACTGACGCGCGGAACAATCAGCCCTCTGGCCACTGGTCTGGTTGGGCTGGGCGTGGGAGTGTTGGCGACGGGCGGCTACGTGGCCTCTCGGCAGTTCTCGCGCAAGCAGGATGACGAGAGCGCCCCTGGCTCAGGTCCTGAGGGTGGCGCATGAGCCTTCTGACAGTGGCGCTGACGCGGCGTCAAGCTTTCAAGGCGATGTTCGGGATCGGCAGCACTGCGATCAGCGTGGCGATGCCCAGAGAAGCAATGGCTTCTGAAGAGCACCCGGCTCATCCGGTCGCACCACCAGATGCAGTCGCTATGTTGTATGACAGCACCCTCTGCACAGGCTGTAAGGCGTGCATGCCGGCGTGTAATGAAGCGAATGGCCTGGCTGCCGATACGCTTCTCTCGGGCGGCATATGGGATATGCCGACAGGACTGAACTCGCAGACGAAGAACATCATTGAGCTCTACGAAGATCCGAAGTCCGATGAGTTCGCATTCGTCAAGAAGCAGTGCATGCACTGCCTGGACCCGGCGTGTGTGACGGGTTGTCCATTTGGCTCGCTGGCGAAGGTCGAGTTCGGTGCTGTTACCTGGAATAGCTCGCTGTGTATCGGCTGCCGTTACTGTGAAGTGGCATGCCCGTTTGAAGTGCCGCAGTTCCAGTGGGAATCATGGAATCCGAAGATTGTGAAGTGTGAGTTCTGCTACGATCAGCGGCTTAAAGAAGATCTGCAGCCCGCCTGTACGGCCGCATGCCCGACAGGTGCGGTGATCTTCGGCAAGCGGGATGCCTTGCTCGATCAAGCCAAAGGACGCATTGCCGCGGCACCCGATCAGTACTACGAGAACCGCGTGTACGGCGAGCATGAAGCCGGTGGAACGCAGGTACTCTATCTTTCGGCCGTCTCGTTCCAGAAGATTGGCCTGCCCAAGCTGGGAAACACCTCGCTGGGACACTACGCCACGAAGGTCACCTCGGTGATCTATAAGTGGCTTGGCGGGCCGTTGCTGATGGCAGGCGTTCTGGGTTTCGCGATACGCCGCAACTGGAACCGGCACGAGTTGGAGAGACTGCAGCACGAGAAGGAGACCGGTTTTCCCGACCAGCTATGAATCCTACTTCTCCAAGTTCCGACCTGAGGGGCACAACTCTCATCAACCATTGGCAGGCAGGTGTTCCGGTCACGACAGGTCGTGTGCTGACTCCGCTGCTCGCGTTCCTGATGGCCTTGGCTGCAATCGGGCTGGTGCTTGCCGGAATCCGTGTGGTGTCTCCGCTTGGTCCGTTTTCCGCGATGAACTCGGTGTATGCATGGGGGATTTGGAAGACCTTTAACGTGATGACACTGACTGCACTTGGTTCGGGTCCTCTCGCGCTTGGTATAGCCGCGTGGGTGTTCAACCGGCAGAAGCTGCACGTCGTGATGCGCACGGCACTCGTGTCGGGTTTTCTTTTCTATGCCACCGGGCTGATCGCACTTGGCTTCGATGTTGGCAGACCATGGAACTTCTACAGCGCCGCCATGCCCTGGCGATGGAACAGCGAGTCGGCAATGCTCGAGATTTCGATTTGCATGCCGCTTTATTGTGCTGTCTTTCTCTCGTTTGAAATTCTCCCGCTGTTCCTGGAGCGGCTTTACTACACTGGCAGTGCGAAGTCGCAGGCGTTTCTCCGTCACATCTCGCCGCGCATCCGCAAGGCATACCCTTTTGTCATCATCGGGGCGTACGTCATCCCGCTCATGCACCAGTCCTCACTTGGCGGCTTGCTGCTGCTGGCTGGCGATAAGGTCAATCCGCTCTGGCAATCTCCAGCAATGCCATGGTTGTACTTGATTGCCGCGGCTCTCTGCGGGTTCTCCTTCACCACCTTGCTTCTGCTGATCGTCTGCCTGCGTTATGGCCGCAAGCTCGACCAGGACGTGCTTACCGAGCTTGCCAATCTGCTTTCAGGCTTGTGCTTTTTCTTTCTGCTGGTGCGTGCTGTCGACCTGTTTTGGCGCGGCCAACTTCATCGCGCCTTTGCTCTCGACATGATGAGTCTTCTCTTTCTGCTGGAGTCCTCGCTCATCCTCATACCCGCTGTTGCACTTCGGTTCCGGCGTCTGCGCGAGACACCCCGAGTTCTGCTGAACCTGTCCGTGCTCGCCTGTTTAGGCGGTATGCTGTACCGCTTCATTCCTACCTCCATTGCGTATAAGCCGATGCGCAGCACCAGCTATTTTCCTTCCGCGCCTGAATTGGTGATGGCGGTGGGTTACATCTCGATGGGCATCGTCGCGTTCGTCTTCGCAATCAATTACTTTGCCGTGCTCCCGGGCGAGGCAAGCGCATGGGACCACGCCTACCGACCCTTTGGCTGGAGACGTCGCAACGTCGCGCCCAAGACCTTGTCCCTTACCCCTGTCACAGCATTAGAACGAGGAGCATGATGGCCCGCATTACGATTGATCCCGTTACCCGGATCGAAGGACATCTCCGCGTCGATGTCGAGGTGGATGGCGGCGTGGTGAACAAGGCCTGGGCGAGCTGCACCATGTGGCGCGGACTCGAAACCATTCTGCGCGGGCGCGACGCACGTGAGGGCTGGGTGTTTGCGCAGCGTTTCTGCGGGGTCTGCACCACCGTGCATGCGGTCGCTTCAGTGCGGGCGGTGGAAGATGCGCTCTCTCTCGAAATTCCTCCGAATGCCCAGTACATTCGCAACCTGATTCTTATCGGCCACGCCCTGCACGACAACATCGTGCACTTCTACCACCTTTCGTCGCTGGACTTTATCGACATCCTGCAAATTCCAAAAGCCGATCCTCGGAAGGCCGCGTCAATCGCTGAAGGCTACAGCTCCTGGACTGGCAATTCGTGGCAGGAGCTTGCGGCTGTGCAGACGAAGGTCAAAGGACTCGTCGCCAGCGGGCAGCTGGGCATCTTCTCACACGGCTACTGGGGCCATCCGGCGATGAAGCTGAGCCCGGAAGTCAACCTGATCCTCTTCTCGCATTACCTGCAGGCGCTGGAGTTCCAACGCAAGTCCTGCCAGGTCGTGGCGATCCTTGGCGGTAAGACGCCGCATATTCAGAACCTCGCCGTAGGCGGCGTGATGAATGCGATCAACCTGAATAGTCTCGCGACCTTGAACATGGATCGCCTCGGTATGTTGCAGTCGATCCTCGAAGACCTCATTCCGTTTGTACAGCAGGTCTTCCTTGCTGACACATGTCTCCTTGCGGCCTATTACCCCGAGTACCTGCATCTCGGTCGGGGAGTAGACAACTACCTTGCGGTGCCCGATCTCCCAACGGATGCGGCAGCTACGAAGTTCGATCTTCCGGGCGGCGTGATTATGAACGGCGACCTGGCGAGCGTGCGGTCCATCACGAGCTGGAAGGACGCGGAGTTCCGCAAGGCCGTCGCAGAGGACAACACGCGTGCCTGGTACCAGGGCGGCAAGTTTCCTCCGTATCAAGGCCAGCAGACTCCCGACTACACGGACTTCAACCCGGATGCGAAGTACACCTGGGTTAAAGCTCCACGCTACAACGGCAGTCCAATGCAGGCCGGTCCGCTTTCAACCGTGCTGGTGGGTTATGCCTCAGGCCACGCCAAAACGCGCAAGTGGACCGACACCGCCTTTGATCGCATCGCCGCGGTTAATGGCCTCAAGGTGACACCCAACGATCTCCAATCGACCATGGGCCGCTATCTCGGACGTGCGATCCGGTCGTCCATCCTGTCCGATCTTGCGCTTGAACAACTCCAGGCTCTGACGACGAACATCCTCAACGGCGACGACACCACCTACAACGCGCCAACGTTCCCTGCAGGCGAGGTTATGGGCATGGGCATGCACGAGGCGCCGCGCGGCTCGCTTTCGCACTGGGTGGTGATCGAGAAGGGTGTCTTCACCAACTACCAGGCCGTCGTGCCGACAACGTGGAACGCCAGCCCGCGCGACGAACTGGGGGTGCCCGGACCCTACGAAACCTCCCTCATCGGCACTCCCGTCGTAGACCCGGAGAAGCCGCTCGAGGTGCTCCGCACGGTCCACTCCTTCGACCCCTGCATGGCATGTTCGTGCCACACGCTGGACGCAACCGGAAAAGAGATCGCCGCGGTGAAGGTTCAGTGATCTCCGTGATCGGTTTGGGCAACGTCTTTCTCGGCGACGATGGCTTCGGCCCGCTCGTCATCGAATCGTTTCGCTGTGCGTACTCTTGTCTGCCCAGTGTGGAGGTCCTGGATCTCGGCACTCCAGGCTTAGATCTGGCGCCATATCTCTACGACAAGCACCTGGTGATCGTCGTCGATACGGTGCACTCCGACACAGACATAGGAACGCTTTCCATGTTCTGCGAGGAAGACTTCATGACGCATAAAGCCAAGCTTCGCATCACGGGCCATGACCCTGGACTGTGGGACTCGATCGCGCATCTCCGCTTGGCCGGTCACGCGCCTTCGGAACTCATCGTGCTCGGCATCAATCCTGAGTCCTGTGAGTTTGCCGATCGCATCAGCCAACGTATATCGAGCACCGCAGCCCGTGCCGCTGGCATGATCGCTCAAACGCTGATCGAACACGGCGTGGCATGCACTGCTCGCGATCCGGCCACGGTACCTGATCTCTGGTGGCTGAGGATAGGCCATGTCAAACAAGCCGCTGCGGCATGAGGTGTTCCCACCAGTGCACGAGATATCCATTGCCGAGAACATTCTGCAGATCGCTGAAGCGAAGGCACGTGAGCAGAATGCGCGATCGATCCAGCTCATCAAGCTGCGACTCGGCACGTTCACCACGATCGTTGAAGAAGCGCTTCAATTCGCATTCGAAGTCTGCCGGCAAGGCACGCTCGCCGCCGAGGCAATCCTCGAAATCGAGACCGTCGAGATGGTCACTGAATGCATGGTGTGCGATTCGCAGGCTCAACCCGCGCATGGCATCTGTCTGATTTGTCGAACCTGTGGTTTTCCGCTCCGCATTCTCGCTGGTGAGGAGCTAAGAGTCGAATACATCGAAGTGGACCTGAAGCAGGAGGAGTCGTTATCCCTACCATTCCAAAACGAATATCAATCCAGACCAATGTACTGAACGCCAATCAGCAGACGGCAGCGGCGAACCGCGCCCGCTTTGCCAACAAGGGCCTGCTCGTGATGAACCTGATGTCGGCACCTGGCGCGGGCAAAACGACGTTGCTCGAAGCGACGCTCAGAGCTCTTCACGGAGAGTTCCGTGTCGCGGTCATCGAAGGTGACCTGCAGACGGATCTTGATGCCCAGCGCATTCAGGCTCTCGGAGTCCCGGCCTTCCAGATCACAACGGGGACGGTATGTCACCTCGATGCGCGAATGGTGGCGCGTGCGATGGACTCTTTCCCAATTGACGAACTCGACCTGCTGGTTATCGAAAATGTTGGCAATCTCATTTGTCCTGCTTCTTTCGATCTTGGGGAGAGCCTCCGCATCGTCGTCTGCAGTGTTGCTGAGGGTGCCGAGAAGCCAAAAAAATATCCCGTCATGTTCAACAAGGCAGATGTCATCCTCATCAACAAGATCGACCTCGCAGCTGCGAGCGACGTGGATTTGTGGCAGCTTGAGGCAAATATCATGGATGTGAATCCGAAGGCGATCCTCTTTGCACTTTCGTCGAAGACAGGCGCTGGCCTGAGTGCCTGGACGGACTGGCTCAAGACCGCGGTCCAGACTCGCACATCTCTTCCGTTGGCGGGCACAAATTGAAAGCTCCGCAGACCACCCAGACCGAACGCCTTCGCATTGCTCTTCGTGGTGCTGTGCAAGGCGTCGGGTTTAGACCGGCGGTCTATCGTCTCGCGGTAGAGCTGCGTCTCTCTGGCTGGGTGCGAAACACCCGTGGCGGCCTGGAGATTGAGGTTGAGGGTCAATCAGACCAGCTTCTCCAGTTCCAGAATCGACTTCGAACTTCGAGACCACCCGCAGCAGTCATCGCCGCTGAGGAAACCTTCAGGGTCGCTCCTCGCGATAGCCTCGGCTTCGAAATCCTTTTGAGCCAAGCGGGGACATCCGCTGAAAAGCTAACGCTTCCAGCAATCGTTCCAGACATCGCAACGTGCGCGGACTGCCAGGCGGAAGTACTGGACCCGCAGAATCGCAGGTTCGGGTATTCCTTCACGAACTGCACGCAATGCGGACCGCGCTACACGATCGTCCTGGATATTCCTTACGATCGGCCGAATACCACCATGCGAGAGTTTCCGCTTTGTCCGTTATGCCGGCGCGAGTACGAGTCCTTTGAGGACCGCAGATTCCATGCCCAGCCGAACACCTGTGCTGGTTGCGGTCCGAACCTCTGGCTGTCACCGGTTGAACCAGGTTCTGCCGATCTCTTCCTTCAGGTTGCCGCTGCCTTGAAGAACGGAAAGATCGTCGCCCTCAAAGGCATCGGCGGATTCCAGTTGTTGGTGGACGCTCGAGACTCGATTGCGGTTGATCGACTCCGCGTCCGCAAACAAAGAGATCACAAGCCGCTCGCGGTTCTCATGCCTTCTCTCTCCTGCATTCATGAGTATTGTGAAGTCAGCGCCGAAGAAGAGGATCTGCTCACCTCGGCGGCGGCCCCGATCGTTCTCTTAACGCCCAAGGCGTCAAGTGATATAGCTCCTGAAGTTGCCCAGCAATCCTCATGCCTCGGAGTCATGCTGCCCTACTCGCCTGTGCATCATCTTTTGATGGCGCACTATCCGTACCCGGTGGTCGCCACCAGCGGCAACCTGGCAGGAGAGCCAATTGCGACCGACAACGACGAGGCGTCGGTTCGTCTGGAGCAAGTTGCCGATCTATTCGTTCTGCACAACCGGCCCATCGCCCGTGCCTGTGACGATTCCGTCGTGAGATGGATGGACGGTGCTCAGATCCTGCGCCGTGCGCGTGGCTATGCGCCGCTTCCGGTCAAAGTTCCCTATCGGCTGCGCCCTGTACTCGCCGTAGGTGGACACCTCAAGAACACGATTGCGATTGGCTTTGGCCAGCAGGTATGGCTGAGTCAACACATCGGCGACCTCGATTCACCGGAAGCACGCGAACAGTTTGAGCGAACCATCGAGGATCTGTGCAAGCTGTATCGATTTCAACCTGAGGTGATCGTCAGCGATCTGCACCCGGACTACGCGCCCACCGCGTGGGCACAGCGGTATGCAAAGGCTTTCGGGTTACCGTGCGAGCAGGTTCAGCACCACCAGGCCCATGTTGCCTCTTGCGCCGCAGACAACGGCATCACCGGTTCTTACCTCGGGGTCGCATGGGACGGCGCGGGATTCGGCACGGACGGAACTATATGGGGAAGTGAGTTCTTCGCCTGCACCGAAGGCCGCTATGAACGAATTGCTTCGCTCCGGCCATTCGCCCTACCGGGTGGCCAAACGGCTATGCGCGACTGTTCGCGTCCCGCAGCCGGACTCCTTTGGAAGGTTCTGGGCTCTGTCGCGGCTCGCAGATCCATTCAGCCCCAGATTGCCGCCATGCTCAAATACGGGATTAACTCCCCAGAGTCCTCGAGTATGGGCCGGCTCTTCGACGCAGTCGCTTACCTCTGCGGCGCATCCGAGCACAATCTCTATGAGGGGCAAAGCGCCATGCTCCTAGAAAAGGCAATTGGGCCCTTGCAAACTGAACAGGCTTACGAGATTGAACATGCGCAAGGTCGCGGCAACTGGTGTTCCCTAGTCGAGGCGATGCTCGCAGATCGATCGACTGGCGTCGATCTTGCGATGATCTCCGCCAGGTTCCATAACGCTCTTGTGGACTGGATGCTTGAAGTCGCGCGAAGGTCAAAACTCAAGAAAGTTGTCCTGAGCGGTGGCGTGTTCCAGAACGCTTATCTTGTTCGGCGTTCGCGACGGCTGCTTGAGGCCGCAGGGTTCGAAGTCTTCAGCCACCGGCAGGTTCCCGCAAACGATGGCGGACTTGCACTCGGACAGGCCGTCCTCGCCGGAATGATCCACTAAGGAGCAAGAGTATGTGTCTCGCTGTGCCTGGAAAGCTCGTGACCCTGTCAGTGGAAGAACACCTGGGCCTGCGACGCGGTAAGGTCGACTTCGGCGGCATCCGCAAGGAGGTCTGCCTGGATTACACGCCGGAGGCACGCGTAGGGGACTACGTGATGGTTCACGTCGGCTTCGCCTTGTCGGTCGTGAACGAAGAAGAAGCGCATCGCGTCTTCGATGCGCTTCGCGACCTCGATCTACTCGAAGACCTTGCCGTGCCGGAGGTCACGCGTACATCATGAAATTCCTCGACGAATATCGCGAGTACGGTAGCGTTCATCGCATGGCACAGGAGATAGCCCGCTGGACAACCCGGCCCTGGACCATCATGGAGGTGTGCGGAGGCCAGACCTACACGATCGTCAAGAGCGGCCTGCAGGAACTCCTGCCGCTAAACATCACGCTCGTGCACGGCCCCGGCTGTCCTGTGTGCGTTACACCCGTGGCGATCATTGATCGCGCTGTCGCTACTGCGATGTTGCCGCAGGTAATTCTCTGCTCGTTTGGAGATATGCTGCGCGTACCCGGGTCTACACAAAGCTTGCTGGACGCCAAGTCACTCGGTGCTGACGTCCGGATCGTCTACTCTCCGCTTGACGCGCTTCAGCTTGCACGCTCGAATCCTGCCCGCGAAATCGTCTTCTTTGCCGTGGGATTTGAGACCACCGCACCCGCCAACGCCATGGCTGTCTGGCAGGCGGAACGCGAAGGGCTCTCGAACTTTTCCATGCTTGTCTCGCATGTGCTGGTACCACCCGCAATGGAGGCCGTACTGGCATCCCCGCAATGTCAGGTGCAGGCGTTTCTCGCGGCAGGACATGCTTGCATGGTCACCGGTTACGAGGAGTACCTCTCCATCAGCGACAGACACAAGGTTCCCATCGTCGTCACCGGCTTCGAACCGCTCGATCTGCTCGAAGGTGTCCTGATGCTCGTCAAACAGCTTGAAAGCGGGAGCGCCCGCGTAGAGAACCAGTACACCCGCGCTGTGCTGAAGGAAGGAAATCTTCAGGCACAGGCGCGAGTTGTCGAAGTCTTTGAGGTAACGCATCGCGCCTGGCGCGGCATCGGAGAGATTGCTTCGAGCGGGCTGCGATTGCGCGAGCGCTACCACCGTCTTGATGCTGAAACTAAATTTGGGCTGCAGATGGAAGCCGTGCAAGAGTCGGACGAGTGCATCGCAGGTCTCGTGCTCCAGGGTCTGAAGAGACCGTACGACTGCCCAGCCTTTCGGACGCGTTGTAGTCCAGACACACCCTTAGGTGCGCCAATGGTGTCATCGGAAGGTGCGTGCGCTGCCTATTTCCACTTTGGAAGGAGGAAAAGTGATGGCGACTCTCTCGTGTCCCTTGCCACGACCAGCAACTGAACGCATCCTTCTCGCCCATGGCGGCGGCGGCAGGCTGACGAACCAGCTAATCGAGGACATCTTCCTTCCGGCCTTCGCAAACCCCTCGCTAAATTCCCGTCATGATGGGGCGTTGATTGCGGCCACTGGCGGCAAGCTTGCCATGACGACCGACACCTACGTCGTGCAGCCGCTGATCTTTCCCGGCGGAACCATCGGCGACCTCGCCGTGAACGGCACGGTCAACGATCTTGCCATGTGCGGCGCAAGAGCGATCGCTCTGAGCACCGGCTTTATCCTCGAAGAAGGACTACCCATGGAGGCGCTGCGTCATGTGGTCGCGTCCATGCGCGACGCCGCACTGGCTGCCGATGTCCCCATCGTGACCGGAGACACCAAGGTCGTCGACAAGGGAAAAGGAGACGGGATCTTCATCAACACGACCGGCATCGGGTTGGTCGTCGCGCAGCATCCGATCGGCCCCGAACAGGTCCGCGCAGGCGATGTGGTTCTCGTCAGCGGAGATCTCGGCGCACATGGGATCGCGATACTCTCTGTGCGGGAAGGTCTTGAATTCGAAGGCACGATTACCAGTGACACAGCCTGCCTCTGGCCTGCTGTAGAAGCACTGCTCATAGCCGGCATACAGATTCACTGCCTTCGAGATCTCACCCGCGGTGGCTTGTCTTCGGCGCTGAACGAGATCGCCACAGTTGCCGAGGTTCGCATCGAGATAGCAGAAGCCCTCATCCCGGTTTCAGGCGTTGTGCGCGGAGCTTGTGAGTTGCTCGGTCTTGATCCACTCTACGTCGCCAATGAAGGCCGCTTTGCCGTCTTTGTCGCCCCAGAAGATGCCGCGCATGCACTTGAGATCCTGCGCTCGCAAACCGTGTCAAAAGGAGCAGTGTCCGTAGGATCTGTCCACGAACACCGCTCGGGCATTGTCACTGTTCGGAGCCGAATCGGAGGAAACCGGGTACTCGACATGATGTCAGGCGAACAGCTACCGAGAATCTGCTAATACCATCTTAGAACTCGTAATGCATGGACAGGGTGACGATGTTTGCGTGCACGTTCCTTGGCGCACTCAGGCCGGAGGATGGTTCCGTCAACCCGGTTGGCCCGGTGATCAAAAGCGAAGTGCAAGGCAGCACGACCGAGGTCAGGGAAGTCGAGTTGCTGCAAAAAGGCGCACCAGACGGGCCGCCTTCGCCGTAGCCGTAGTAGTTGTATTCCGCTCTCCAAATCCAGCCAGGGCGAACCGTATAGGCCACGTTGAAGAACGGTGATTGATAGGTCGAGTGGAGCGATCCATTGACTTGCTGCGCATCGGCGAAGAACTGGTTTCCGCCGACGGCACTGACGCGGTATCCCGCAGCCGTCCGAACCTTTGGATCGGGTGAGAAGTGGAAGCCAATGGAGGCATACTGCGTGGGAGCATCGGCGAAGTCTTTCGTCGGGCCCCAATCGGAGAGCACGGTGGTCGATCCCCGCACGAAGACTCCTGGACAGATATTCGGCGTTCCGCTGCTCGTTGTGAAAGCGGTGCCGGGGAGAGTCGCAGTAGCGCCGTTCAGGTAGCAGACGTTGGTCGAGATGTATACGTCTGAGTAGTCGTAGTTCACGTCGAAGCCGTAATGCTCATTAGGGTCCGCAGCGAGACCGACCGCGACATTACGTGTGTGGTCGACATGTTGTAGCGGGCCGGCGATCGGGGTCAAGCCAGTGTTAAAGGTATTGTTATGCCGCTCGCGATCGTTGAAGGCACCTGAAAGTGTCGCCCACGGCTTGATCTTGTAGAGCGTATGAAAGCGGTAATGCCTGGTCTGCCTTGCCCCGATCGGAGTGAGCGCATTGTCGGCGTAAAGCAATTCAATAGTGCCGTTCATCCGCCATTGTTTCGTCGGGCGCAGGGCAACATTGAAGATCCCGCCATTCTCATGGATGGTCACCAGAGAACTAGCGGCGCCTGAGCCCGCACCCTGCACGATGTTGTGCACCCTGTGGCGATACGTGAACGTGAGGGTGGAGCGGGACGAAGCGTCCCAGCTTGCACTCGCATTATTTGTCAAAAATCTTTGACCGAAATAACCGTAGAGGGGCACACCTGCAGGATTGCCCTCGATGGAAAAGTTAGCGCCCGCTACGAGGGGGCCGGCGTAAATGATGGTCTCGTTGCCGGCAGTTGCAGGTGCGTTCTGCGTGATACCTGGGGTGATGTTCGCGAAGCCGGGTTGATGAACGTCGGAGAAGTCCAACTGCTCTGAAAGGCTAAGGGTCTTGGTTGCGAACCAGGTGATGCCCAAGTCTGAGTTCACAACTCTGCGCTGTGCGTGAGCATTTCCAGTCAATGTGTAGTTGCGGATCGCCTTATCGAGACCCTGAAAGTTCTCGTAATAGCTTGGGAGGTTGGTGTTGGCCTTGGTATAACGCAGGTCGCCGTTCAGGGCCAGCCTCTTGATGCTGGAGCTCTGGAAGAGGAAGCTCTCTGTCGGGTACAGTGAGCGCGTCGGCTGCGAGCGCAAGTAGCTGGTAGTGACATCGCATGCAGCATTGACGATTGGAGCTCCCATCGCGGTCTGCGGTGCAGAGAATATGGTGTAATTCGTTGCGTTCGTGTATCCGGTTCCCATGCTTGCGGTGTTACAGGACGCGATCGAATAGGGGGCCGCGGTTGCATCCCAGTTTCCAAGCGCGGCTCGCGTACCGTCCGCTTCCTGCACATTGAACTGGCTGGGAGCGAGAGTGTAATACGAGTCTTCTTTAAAGTGGTCCACCCGCTCTTCGAAGGTCAGCGTGGTCAGTTGAACCGGCTTCCACACAACCGCTCCGGTAAAATCGTCCGTGCTATTGCGCTGATACTCCTGGAGTAGTTGGTCGGACGTGCCGATGGAATATCCGGGACTAAGGCTGGGGCCTTGGAAGATATTTTGCGAGTAGCCCAGTCGATACGAAACTTTAGACAGCGGCATAATTGTCACGCCGGTGTCCGTCATCCGGCGCACCGTGTTGAACAGCACGGGCGATTGCTCCACCTGCATCTGCGGGAGCGAAGCTCCAGTCGGCACACCCGCGACCATGCCGTAAGGAGTTCCGATCCCGGCCGGGATGTTCGGGTTTCCCAAAAGATCGTAGTCAAAGTATTGCCGATCCCGCCGAAAGGTTCCGGTGAACTCGTACAACTTGCCTTTGAAAAAAG
>Ga0116230_10002686_pt1 | contig 17150 bp, 14 predicted proteins | sample S1TSphfallax_3_FD_88678 | JGI IMG/M metagenome (GOLD analysis project Ga0116230, IMG submission 88678) | Host-associated microbial communities from peat moss isolated from Minnesota, USA - S1T2_Fd - Sphagnum fallax MG | ecosystem: Host-associated > Plants > Peat moss > Unclassified | place...
AAATTCATATTCTAATATTGGAAGTAAGCCAGGGAGGCAACTCCCACCAAAGCGAGACTAACCTCATAGAAAGACCCCTGAAGCAACAAACCTCCCTGGCACCCTTCGGGGTGTGGGTCTTCTAAAAGCTTTATCCCAATCCTATAACGACCTCATAGGTTCTTTTTGTCTGACCACGATTCGCTGCGCCCCGAAACCGACGTGCTCACGCGAGGTTTCGACCCCACACTTTCTGTTGGCTCCGCCCGTCCCGCCGTCTTCCGCAGTTCCACCTACGTTTTTTCCAGCCCCGAAGCCGCCGAACGCGCTTTTGACCTGATGGCGGGCCGCGCCCAGCGCTCACCCAACGAAAACGTCGACCTGGTTTATTCCCGCTTCAACCACCCCAACGCCCAAATCTTAGAAGACCAGATCCTGCCGCTGGAACCCGCCTCCACCTGCGCGGCCGTCTTCAATTCCGGCATGGCCGCCATCATGACCGCCATGCTGGCCGTTCTCACCCCCGGCGACAGCATCATTTATACCGTCCCCATCTACGGCGGCACCCAAACCCTGATTCAAGGCTTCCTCCAGCCCTTCGGCATCCACGGAATCCCCATCCCGGCCGGCCACGCCGAGGCCTTGGACGAAGCCATCCAAACCGCCCAAAACCTGAAAATCGTCTTCATCGAAACGCCCGCCAACCCCACCATTGTCATGACCGCCATCCGCCGCGCCTGCCAAACCGCCTCGACTCTGGCCACTCGCCCGCTCGTCATGATCGACAACACCTTCCTCGGCCCCGCCTTTCAGCACCCCCTCGCCCTGGGCGCCGACATTTCCATCTATTCCGCCACCAAATATCTGGGCGGCTACAGCGACATCATCGGCGGCGTCGTGCTGGCAAAGGACGCAGCGCTCATGGCCAAAATCCGCGCCAAGCGCAGCCTCTTCGGCAACATCCTGCAGCCTGACGAATGCTGGATTCTCAACACCCGCCTGCCCACCGTCAACCTGCGCATGAACCGCCAAAGCAAAAACGCCCAGCGCATCGCCGAACACCTCACCGGCCATCCCAAAATCGGCAAGGTCTACTACCCCACCCTCTTCACCGACCCCGCCCAGGCCGCCATCTATCAGGACCAATGCACCCATCCCGGCGGCCTGGTCTCGCTCGACATCAAAGGCGGCAAACCAGCCGCCTTCGACTTCCTGCGCCACATCAAGCTGGCCCGCAACGCCGTCTCCCTCGGCGGCGTGGAAACCCTGGCCTGCCACCCGCGCAGCACCACCCACTCCGCCTGGTCGCAAAAAGACCTGAACGAAGCCCAAATTGGCGACGGGCTGGTGCGCCTCTCGCTCGGCATCGAAAACTGGGAAGACCTGCTAGCCGATTTCCTCCAGGCCCTGGGCTAGCCTTGAGCAAACCCCTTCCCAATCCCCGGCCTTCTGCTGCCGGAACAAGCGCGCGCTCGCATACCAGTCGCAATCCTCGGCGCGCCGTCCCCAAACCCAATATGACGAAAACGGAAGCAGCACCCAAACCGGCCGGCCCAGCGCCCCCGCCAGATGCGCAATCGCCGTGTCCACGGTAATCACCAGTTCCATGCGCGCCAGCAGCGCCGCCGTCTCGGCCAGATCTTCCACGTTCCGGATTCGTTCTAAATCCAGATTCCCGATGCCCGCCAGAATCTCTTCATCCCCGGCGCGCCATTGCTTTTGCAGCGAAACAAACCGGCGCGAAACGCCAAATAAACGCTGAAAAATCGCGAGCGGAATGGACCGCCGGTAATCCAGCGCAAACTTCGGATTTCCCGCCCAGCAAACCCCCACCCGCCCCTTCTCAACGGCAACAGCAGGCGCGCGAAAATACCCTTCGCGCCCTGGAATGGTGCCGAATATTCCCGGCAAACTCCCCATCGCAATATGCACATCAAACTCGGTTGTTTGCCCCGGCATCAACACCTGCGCCACGCCCGCCATCCCGCGCAGCAGCCCCACCAGCGGCTTCTGTGCCTCCACCACCACGCGCGCCCCGGTTTTCACCACCGCCGGAATATAGCGCGCAAACAAAATGGTGTCCCCCAACCCCTGCTCGGCGCGCAGCAGAATCGTTTTCCCGGAAAGATCGGCCTTGCCGTCCCAAACCGGCTGCGCGAATTCGCTAGTTCCGCGCAACCCCAGACGCGCCTCATAATCGCGCCAGCCGCGCGCAAAATCGCCCATCGCCAGCCGCACAATCGCTTCATGGAACACCGGCTCCAGCGCCTCCGGTTCCACCGCGCGCGCCTGCTCAAAAAACCCCAGCGCCTCTTCATGCCGGTTCAGCGCGCTCAGCGCCAGCCCCACGTTGTTGAACGCCAGCCGAGCGCGCGGGTCCAGCCGCAGCACCTCTGAAAAGCTCGCCAACGCCTCTTCCAGCCGGTGCAGCCGGTCCAAAACCACGCCCAAATTCGTGTGCGCTTCCGCATAGCCGCTTCGTTTCGTAATCGCCTCGCGGTAAGCCGCCACCGCCTCTTCATAGCGGCCCAGCGCCTTCAGCGAATTCGCCAGGTTCAAGTGCGCCTCCGGAAAATCCCCCCGCAGTTCGGTCGCGCGCCGGTACGCCGTCACGGCTTCTTCGGTCCGCTCCAGCGCATTCAGCGTGTTGCCCAGGCTGTTGTGCAGATCCGCCGAATCCGGAAAGCGTTCCAGCGCGCGCGCCAGCAGTTCGCGCGATTCCTCCAGCCGCCCCTGAAATCGCCGGATCGCCGCCAGCCGCTGCAGCGATGCCAAATGCCCGGCATTGTGCTCCAAAATCGCCGCCAGTAAAGATCCCGCTTCCGCCAATTGCCCGCGCCCGTGAAACGCAACCGCCTGCGCAAACACCAACTCCCATTCCTCAGTCAAGCGTTTCTCCAGTCGTTCACCAAAGTTCAAAATAAATTTTCGCCCAATCCGCTCAATCACTTACCCGGTCTGCGCCGCGCCTTTTGAAAACCCCGCCGCCATCCTCAAAAGCGAAATGCCACTCGCCCTCACCGAAATCGAAGAGCAATGGGCCGCCGAATTTCCCGGCGTCGCCCTGCTCATCGTCGTCCTGCGCAGCGCCGTCGCGTTTGCTGACTGGAGCACGCGCCAGATCCAGGCGCAATTTCTGCAGCTCCACAACGATCTCCTCTCCACCGACCTTCCGATGCAGTTCTGGGACCGCGACACCCGCCAAACCTATCAATTTATGGAGCGCGCCCACGCGCGCGCCCAGCGCGAACTGCGCCAAGCCCTGCGCGCCCTGCAAGCTTCGTACACCAAGCCCGAACCCGTCAAGCCGCCGCCCAAGCCGCCCGGAAAAGTGGACATCCGCCAGACGCTCTACGTCACGGTGGAAGACGGCGTTGCCAAAACCAAGACTGACATGGATGCCGCTTACTTCTGCGCCATTCCGCCCGAACCGCTGGAGGTGATTGGCAACGTGATCCGGATATTCAGCTTCCAAAACGGCGTTCCGGATTGTTACGCCAGCCTGCTGACAGATGAAGGCGTCACCCATGAGCCGCAGAATTCGCTGCTTGTGGGCTACCCGCTGCAGGACTTCCTGCGCCTGTGCCGGGAGGAGATCGCCACCAGCAGCCCGCATGTTCTGGACGACGAAGACTGCCGCATCGAATACCGCTGGAGCACGCTGCCAGCCGACACCATGCAAGAAAGCCGGGAACCGCAAACAGGAGAAAACAGATGACAAAACGAACCAGAAGGAACGGCCGCCCCATCGCGCACGAGCAATGGATTGAAGTGACGCGCGAAAACGGCATAACCGTGACCACTTTTTATCCGCCGAACGATGAATTCGAAAAACTCATGGACGACATGGACCCGAAACCGGATCTCATCTACCGGCGCGTGAACTTTATTCACGGCGTGCCGCCCGAGTATAGTTGGCTCGACTTCGGGCCGGAGTTCGCGCGCTACGGAGGCTTGGTGCTGCAGCGCGTGCTCCCGTCCGAATGGCCTTCCATCAAGCTGGCGGAAAGCCTCGCGCCGGGGCACCACGTCGTCTCGGCGGAAAACCCCCAGCCGCGTCCGGCGGGCTGGGGTCCATGCCCGTGCCCGCGATGCACCGAAGAGCGCGAAACCGGAAGACCGTCCCGCTACCGCGACGCCCCGGCCCTTTATCCGTAGCACCAGCCGTTTTTATTCGTTTCTTGCCCAATGATTCACCGGCCCGCACCCCTGCCCTAATCCCGGCGCAGTCTCAATCGCGTTCTGAATATAAAATTTCGCCCGCTCCACCGCCTCCCGCAGCGGCAAGCCCGCCGCCGCCAGCGCCGCAATCGCGGCCGACAGCGTGCATCCCGTCCCATGCGTATGCCTGGTCGGAATGCGCCGCCCCGGCAAACTCACGCCCCCCGCCTGGTCCTGAAACCAATCCATGGGTTCGCCCGCCGCGTGCCCGCCCTTAATCAGCACCGCCCGGCAGCCCAGTTTCAGCAATTGTTCGGCCGCGTGTTTCGGATCTGTTTCGCCCGTCAGCGCTTCCGCTTCGGGCAGATTGGGCGTCACCAGCAGCGCCTGCGGAATCAACTGCTGCTTCAAGATCTGCTGCGCTTCGGGCGACAGCAGCGGCGCTCCGTGTTTGCTGATCATGACCGGGTCCACAATGATCGGCAGTTGCGCACTCCGCGCCCATTCAGCAACAGCAGCGACCACGGAAGCGTTTCCCAGCGCGCCGGTCTTCACGGCCGCCGGAGGAATGTCGGACACCACGGCTTCAATTTGCTGGCGCACCAGTTCGGCGTCCATCACCTCCACGCGCAGCACATGCCGAGTGTTTTGGACGGTCAGCAGCGTGATGACCGCTTCGCCATAGACGCCGAACTGGTGGAAGGTCTTGAGATCTGCCTGAATGCCTGCGCCGCCGCTGGGGTCGGAACCGGCAATCGTGAGGGCGGCGGCAAGCACTTGCCTATTTTATTGCGTGCCTATTTTATTGCGTGATGGTGAGCGTTTGGTTGTTTTGCCCGACGGAATTGGCGATGGACACCGCCACGGAGCCGATCTGGGTAATGTCGCCGGTCACCGGGAAAGTGGCCTGCAGCATGAACATGCCGGCGGCCGTGTTGCTGCTGCTGAAAAAATTGCTCTGGAAAATGCTGGCGGCGTTATAGGAAATAGCGGGATAAGCCGTTCCCGACGTGTTGTAGAACGTGAAATTCAGGTTGCCCGCCGAATACGTGTTGTCGTAGCCGTTGACCGTGATCAGCAGCGATTGCGACGTCTGCACCACCGCCGTGGCCGACGTGACTTGCACGATAGACGGCGTGATGCTGAAGGACTGCGTGTAGGCGGGCGTGTTGGGAAACGTCACCGTGAACGTGATGGTGCCGGCCGTGGCCCCCGTTTGAAAGCCAATGGCCGTTTGGGCCGTTCCGGCGGAATTGGTGTAGGTCGCCATTTGCGATCCCGCCGCAATGCTGATGGGCACCGTCAGCGAGCTATGGTCAACGAAAAACACGGTTGGGTCGGTGGTGACGTTGGCCACGCTGGGCGCGAAAGAGATAGAAAGCGTTCCGGTCAGGCTAAGCGCGGCGGCCGAAGCCAGTTGCACTGAAACGGTGGCATTCGGCTGGTCGCTGGACAGCGGCGACGGGTTAACAATCACCGAAAAGCTGGGCAGCGGCGAGGTAACGGCGACACCCGTCAGCGAGAACGTGCGCGCGCCAATGGCCAGGCTGCCGGTTGAGGTTCCCGTCACGCTGGGCGTGAACGTGACGGTGAAGACAATGGAGGAGCCGGGGGCAATGCTGGCCGGAAAAGCGCTGGCGCCGGTCAGCCCGCTGAGCGAATACGCCGCGCCGGAGACCGTCAGCGCGCTAACGCTGACGGCGTTGTACGACGTGCCGGGGTTGCTGACGGTGAAGATCAGCGACGCGGTTCCACCCGTGCCCGCCACCAGTTGCCCGAAGTTGATGGGCGTGGCCGCTTGTGGCAGCGTCTGCACGCCGGTGCTGTCGACGTAAGAAATTTGCAGCGCGTCGATATCGGCCACCACAATGCCCGCGCCTTGAATGGGATAGGTGTTGGTGCCCACGTCGATGGCCGTCGTCACCACGCCCGTTTGCCCGGGCGCAAACGTGACGGTGAAGTTAGCCGACGCGCCAGCCGCCAGCGTGGCGGGCACCTGCGTGGCATTGAGCGCGAACGGATTGGAGGAATACGTGGTGGGCGCGGGCACTGTGATGGACGGAACGCTGAGCGAAATGCTCGACTGGTTGGAAAGCGTGAAGGTGATGGTGGTGCTGGCGCTGGTGGACACGTTGCCAAAGTTCAGCGGCGCGGACGTGTTGGCCTGCAGCAGCGTGCTGGTGCCGCCCGATGTGGTGTAGGAAAGCACAAGCTGCGGCGTGGTCGCGGTGCCATCCAAGGCCGCGCCCACGTTGATTCCGCTGGGGCATTGCGTCGTGGGATCGGTGCTGGTGAAGCTGCAGCCGCTGGTCTGCACCTGGTAAGTGGTGTCCAGATAGGCGGAAATGACGCCGGTGCTGGTGGGGCTGAAGTTGACCTGAAACAGCAGGCTCCCGCCCGCCGGAACGGAAATGCTGGAGGCCAGGCCGGTGACGGTGAAATTGGAATTCACGGTGGTGGTGGTGGCCGAGGCAGCCACATACACCCCGCCCATGAAGGCTGCGGCGCTGGAAGTGTTCACCGCTTTCAGAACCACGTGCGTGCTGTTGCCCAGCGGCGTGGCGGTGAACTGGTAGATGGAGGGCAAAGGATAATCGGCCGTCGTTCCGGTGGTGTCGTGAACGTAATAAGTGAAGGGGAAGGCGGGCGTGGTTGTGGTCTGGGCCGTGGCGGAGAGCGCGAACGCGCCCGCCAGCCAGAAGAAGCGCAGGAGGCGGTTCACTTACTTGATCCCCCCTTTGGCGGTGGCAATGGCGAGGCCGGGCAGTCGCGACAATTGCAAATCGGCTTGCGTCAGATGCAGCGCCCAGCTTTGCCGCAAAGACGGCGAGTACAGATGCAGCCAGGTGTTCGACATGCGCTCGGCCACGAAGTCGGAGGCCTCAAACGGCAGGCTGCGGCGATAACCGTTCAGGTTGTCGACAACCAGCTCTTTTTCAACGGCGTAGACCACGAAAAGGCCCTGGCCGAAGGCATAGCCGCGCACGCCCGGAAGCGGCTCCGAACTGACCAGGTTGCCGGTGCGCAGCGACACCGTGACGCCGGAGACAGTGTTGTCGGAATGCCGGACCAGCAGCCGCGCCTGTTTGGCGCCGGCCGATTGCAGGTCGGTCACGGTGCCTTCCAGATCGGCTTCGGAGATGGCAAACGTTTCGAACTTTGCGCCGTTCCAATGCAGCAAAGTGTGGGCCGCCGGCAGCCACGCCAGCGCCGACGTGAGATCGCCGTCAATGGAAACCAGCGGCTGTTCGCCGGCGGAAAATTCGGCCAGCACCGCGAAGCCGGGCGTGAGCAGGCGGATGACACCGTCTTGCGCAATCAGGCCGCCGGAATCGGAAAAGCTCGCGGCCTGCGCCGAATCCAGCGGCAGGTCCGCCACAATCATGTTGGCCGGAAGGCCTTGCACGTTGTGAAACGAGCCGTCGGGATAGCGCGCCGTGCCGACTTTCGGCGAGTTCACTTGACCCTGTAGACACAGGGCCGCGAGGCTCATCAAGAGCAGAGAGGGAACGAGTTTCATGACGGATTAGCTTTCGTGTGGGCGGTTGGCCCTTAGTGGCCGACGTTCACCGTGGGCGAACCGATGGTGGTGCCCGACGTGTTGGTGCTGCTGGAGGAGCTCTTGCCGCCCGCCAGCGCCAGCGCTGTGCCCAGCCCGATGCCCGCCAGAACGACACCGATGATGACCCATTTCTTCGAAATGCCGCCGCCCGCCTTGGAGCCGGAGGTGTTCACGACAGAGACGGAATCGGGTTTGGCAGCAGGCGTGGTTTGTGGTGAGGCCTGCGGTGATGTGGTTTGCGGCATAGCCTGTGGCATTGTCTGTGGCATGCTTTCAGGCATCACGGCTGCCACCGAGACCGGCACACCGGGTGGTGGCGTCTCCACCTTTGGAGTCGGCGTCGTCAACTTGGAAGTTGGCGCTTCCGAACTGGGGAACGGCGCCACCGGAGCGGCGGGAGTCCGGGCGCCGACTGCCACCACGGTTTGCTCCACCAGTTCCCCGGCGTGCAGTTCGCCCTTCACGGCGGTCACGCGAAACGACAGGCTGCCGGTGGTGGAACCCCAGTTCACCTGGGGAAATTTGGCCACGCCCGAAGCGTCTGTATAGATGACGACAGCATGTTCGCCATTGGCGAAGACTCCGCCCGCGCCTTCTTCCGGCAGATGGATGGCGACGGCTGCGTCGCTCACCGGTTTGCCGGAAGCATCCGTGACCAGCACGGAATAGCCGTTCGACACCGAGTTGGCTTCGACGGTGGCCTTGCTGCCGTCATCCAGCCGGATTTTCAGCAGGCTCGGCTGGCTGCCGTTGCCCTGCTGGGCGAACTCCGCCTGCACGGGCATTGCAGCCAACAGCGGAACAAGGAGAGTAATCAGAAATGACGAAAAAAGTCTCATGGGGCCTCGCTTGCGATCAAAAACGCTTAGCCGCCAAAGAGAGATGGTTTTACGGAACTTGTATCAGCAGAACCGTTATATTGTCGGGACCGCCAGCCTCTTTAGCAGCTTCGACAAGTGAGTGGCATTTCTGCGGCAGAGTTTTCTCAGAATCGAGAGTTTCGAGAAGAATTTTTTCACTTAACACCCCGTGCAGCCCATCGGAACACAGAAGAATCTGGTCTCCGGGTGCCAGTTCGACGAATGTGGTGAAGATGCGCAGCTCTTCTTTGATCCCTACCGCCATGGTGAGGACATGGCGTAGGTGGTGCCTTTTGAGTACCTCTTCACTCAGGCCGAGACGAGACCCTATCTCAGCCACCCAGGTCTGGTCTACGGTGACCAACTGAAGCCGACCCGGGCTATCATGGCCAGGCCGATGGTAATAGGCACGGCTATCACCGACGCTGCCAATCTGGAAGAGGACAGAGACAGGGCCGGACGGCAGTTGCTTGGCGCCCACCGCGCGCGCCATCACCAGCGTGGTGGCCATGCCATCCAGCGCGGGCTGCTCGATGGCCGCCTGGCGGACGAAATGATGGGCTTCGTGGAAGCCTTGCTCCAAAAAATCGGGGACTTCGTGGCCAGGCGCAAGAAGATATTCGTAGAGCTTTTCGGCGCTCAGGCGCGAGGCGAATTCGCCGCCCGCTGCGCCGCCCATGCCGTCGGCGAGAATGAAAATGGAACAGGCGCTGTCGCTAATGAAATAGTCTTCATTGTTTGGGCGGACGCAACCCGGGTCGGAAAGGCCGAATGCCTGCAGCATTGAAACATCCTGATTATACTTTCCGCAATGGGAGAGATACAGAAATTTGTTTTTGAGACGCGCATCCGGTTTATTGACACCGACGCCAGCGGGCGCATTCATTATTCGTGCCTGTTCCGCTATTTTGAGTCGGCCGAGATTGAGTTTTTCCGCAGCCTGGGCTTTCGGACATTTCGCGAAGATGTTTCGTTTCCGCGCGTGCATGTGGAATGCGATTACCAACTGGCGCTGCTGTACGACGATCTGGTTCAGATTGAAGTCCGCCTGGCCAAGGTGGGGCGAACCTCGGTGCGGCTGGAGTTTCGCGTCCTGAAAGCCGGCCAACTGGCGGCAGCGGGGTGCGTGGTGATGGCCTGCATGGACCGGAAAACGCAGCAGGGCGTGGCCATTCCGGAGGAGTTGCGGGAAAAGCTGACAGGGGCGATGATGGGCGGCTAAAGGTTTGCATGCATGTGCCAAAAATGGCACAATAGGGCTTTGGATCGGTCTAAGAAGCTTCCGGCGTTGTTCTATGAGAATGCCAAGGGGCGAGACGCAAGGGACGCCGCTGGGAGACTTGCGACTCGCGCTCAAGCGCATGAAGGAGATTAGCTGAGATGACTGTGAGCAAGAAGAAGGCCGAGGTCAAAGCAAAAGCGAAGGGCCGGATTGCTTCTTCGTTCGATGACTTTCTGGCCGAACAAGGGATTCTTCGCGACTGCGAGGAACAGGCGATCAAGCAGATTCTGGCGGATCAAATCAAGGCAGCTATGGAGAAAGACAGGCTGACTAAGGCGGCTATGGCAGTTCGCATGCAAACAAGCCGTCGGGCACTGGATCGCTTGCTAGACCCAACAAATACTAGCGTGACGCTGCATACTCTGCAGCGGGCGGCTATGGCCGTGGGGCGGCAATTGCGCTTGGAATTGACGTGAGTTTAGAAAAACGAACCTTTTCGGCGGATGGGCGCGTCTTGGAAAACTGAGTTTGTATGTTTTCCAGAATTGCCTTCATTGCCAGCCTGGCGTTTTGCTTGAATGCGGCGGCGCAGCAGCAGCCAGTCACCAAGGTCGGCGTGATTAATATTCAGGAGGCGCTGGTTGGCACCAGGGACGGCAAGAAGGCGACCGAGGAGCTGGACCAGAAATTTCTGCCGGAGCAGAAGGAATTCGACGCGCGCCAGAATGAGGTGATTCAGCTTCAGGATCAGCTCAGCAAGGGCAGCGCGCTGTTCAGCGAAGAGAAACGCAATGAGCTGGCGCGCGATATCGACGAGAAGAAAAAGCGGCTGGAGCGCGACATGCAGGACGCCGAGGACGATTTGAAGGCGGAGCAGCAAAAGCTTTTGCAAAGCATGGCGGCGCGCATGACGGCGGTGATTTCTCAGTATGCAAAAGACAACGGCTTCCTGCTGGTGATTGACGTCGGAAACCAAAACACGCCGGTGCTGTTTGCAGCAGCCGGCGTGGATATTACCCAGGACGTGATTGCCTTATACGATAAAGGGCCCGCTCACTAATTCGTGAATTGGACGTTGATGGCGTTGCTCACCATGGTGTTGAACGCGGCCAGCGGCATATCGAAGTAAGGCGTGTTGGTGCTGGCGCCGGGCACGAAGATGGGCGAAACAATCGGGCCGCTTTGCAGCGTGAGCGGGGTGGCGTTGTGCATCTGGTCCATGGTCTGGCAGAGGAAATACAGGCGCACGATGTAGCTGCTGTCGGGGTTCTGGCGAAGCTCAAAAACGAATGCGCCGCCGGGCGGTGTGTCGTCCTGGGCGAAGTTGGCCGGCTGCCAGTCGACGTTCATTAATCCGCCGACCTGGGAGAGCTGGTCATCGTGGCCGACCAGCATCAGCACGGAGTCATAAATGGGCCCGATGGCGTCGCTGCTGGCGGTGCCGGTCGCGGCCTGGTTGATGGTGGCGCGGATGTGCTGCAAAAGGTTCGAGCCTTGCGTTTGCGCCAGATAGGGCGTGCGGTCCACCAGATTGAAATCCAGCGTGTGGAGCTGCGTCACCTGCTGAATCTGCTGTTCGGTGAGGCGGCCCCAGGCGACATCGCTCATGGCTTTGCCGTCGGCATATTCGAGCAGGAAGATTTCAGTCAGCGTGGAAGCGGTGTTAATGCCGCCGGAGAAGCCGACGATGCTGCCGCCGGAACCGGGGGTGACGACCAGCGGTTGGGCGGCGACGGAAGTGATACCCGCCGGGGCGAGCGTGGGATCGGTTTCAATCGGCTGGTTGAGCAGCGCGCTTTCCAGGAGCTGGAATTGCAGCGTCTCGGCGCTTTCGAGAGCGGCGGGATTGCTGCTCAGCCGGCCGTTCACGGCGGCAGCGGCCAGATTGAGGTCGGGCGAACCGAGGTTGACTTTCACCGGGTAGAAGAGTGGATCGGACGCGGTGGTGGGCGTGTATTCGTTTACCTGCGTGGCGACTGTGGGAAACATGCCGGCGTCAATGGCCTGGGCGGTGGCGTAGGTGCGTTCGGCGTTGTCAGCGTAGTAGTAAACCTTGCGGACGTCCTTGCGCGGGTCGCCGCTGAGGATGCCCTGCTGCTGGAAGTAGGCCGAATAATACGTGCCCATAATGGTCATCAACTGCGCGCCGTGAACGGTCAGATTGCCGACCGGCACCGACCAACTGGGCCAGGTGCTGACCGCGTAAGGCTGATAGGCGTCGTTGGTTTTGGTGGGCGGACGGACGCCATGGCGCGAGAAAACCAGCGCGAATTTGAGCGTTGTGTTGTCCACCGTTTGCGCATCGGCCAGATTCGCCAGCAATAAGGCCGCGACCGCGGCAGAGGATGCGGCCAAGCGCAGGTTCGTCTTCCGGGCGAGCGTAAAACCCTTTCGGGCGAGCGTAAAACCGGCCAGGCCCAAGAGCGCCAGGGCGGCGAAGCCGAACGAGGCGGGTTCCGGAACGGCGGCGGCCAGAACGGGTGAATCGCCCGAAGTGTGGTCGTCGAAATTGACGGTGTCGCTGTAGGTCCAGTCGCTGACCGCGAAAGAGCCGGTCAGCAGCGTCGGGCTGGTGAGCGAACCGCTAAATAGTTGCGCGCCTTCGAAGGAAAATTCCGGGATCGGCTGGCCGCCGGTGGTGAAGCCCGTTTCGGGGCCGAAGAAGACAGTGAATAAGCCGCCGTCCGGGGTGTCGTAAAGGCGAATGGAAGCGGGCGTCACGGCGACGGTTGCGCCGTTCAGCTTATAAGTGAAGCTGGAAAAGGCGATATCGAATGAGGTAGCGCTGCCGTTGGAAATTACGGGCGTGCTGCTGGCGATGAAACTGAGGCTCCAGGTGTCGCCCGGGGCGGCCAGGGTGGTGGTGGAAACTCCGGTTGTCGAAAAGCGGCCGGTGGTGGAAATATCGATGCTCGAGGCGCTGGCAAGAGCGCCCGATAACAGAATTATGGGTATTAACTGAACTAGTATTTTTTCCATTGGCTATCAGGCTAATCCTGAATTATGAACGCCAGATAAATACTGGGTAAATTTGTCCGATGCCTTTGGCGCGCGTGTCTACAATTGAGGTTTGGAATCTCGCGCTCAGCGCGCTTACTTGCTAGGCGCCTACCCCGGAAATACGCACATCAGCATCAATAATTATTTTGATTATTGCCGCGGCAGCCTGGAGCGTTATCTGGCGGGCGGGTGGGAATTTTCGGCTCTTCGGCCCGGGGCGTTTGGCGATGAGCATTTTCTGAAGAGCGAAGTGGGGCGCGGGCAGGCCTGGAAAGAATTGTATTTGGACTGGCCGCTGAGGCTGCGCCAATTGCGCGGCGAGGTGTTCCACATTGTGGATCAGGGGCTGGCCTGGTACGGGCTGTTTTTGCCTTCGGGCAAGACCATTGTGACGGTACACGACCTGATCAACGTCCTAAATGTGCGCGGGCGCATGCCGCTGGGGCGGCTGCCGTGGCGCAGGCGGCAGATGCTGAAGCTGAACGTCAGCCAGATGAAGAAGGCGGATGCCATTATTTGCGTTTCCAGCGCGACGGCGGACGACGTGACGCAGGAACTTCAGATCGACAAACGGCGCGTGCATTTGATTTACAACATCATTCCCAGCGTGTTCGCGCCGCTGGCTGAGACGGAGCGGCTGGCGGCGCGGCGGCGGCTTTACGGCGATGCCGGTTACGCGATTTTGCATGTGGGCAAGCCGACCGCTTACAAGAACCGCCTGGGCGTGCTGCGGGCGTTTGAGCTGATTCAGCGGGCGCTGCCGGACAGCAAGCTGCTGCTGACCAGCCAGGCGCTGACGGCGGAGGAGCAAGAGTTCTTGAAAGGCCGGGCGTGCGCGCGGGCGGTGGAGGTGAGGCAGCCGGCGCAGCAGGAAGAATTGCGTGAACTTTACTGTGCGGCGGATGTTTTTGTTTTTCCCTCCATCACGGAAGGCTTCGGCTGGCCGCCGGTGGAGGCGATGGCGTGCGGCTGCCCGGTGGTGTCGTCCATTGGCGGATCGCTCAGCGAAGTCGCAGGCCAGGGCGCGGTGAGAATGGAAGACCCGCTGGACGCGGGCGCTTTCGCCAACGCGGCGATTGAGATATTGAAGGACAAGCGGACGGCTTGCCAGTGGCGCGAGCGCGGACTGGCTAATGCGGCGCGGTTTTCAGAGGCAGTGCTGGGGCCGCAACTGGCGGATTTGTATTCGGCGGTGGCGCAAGTGTAAGGTGAAGAGGGAGGTTTAACAAACTTATGGCAAAAGGCATGGTTCGCAAGAAGGAAACGAAGAAGCCGAAGAAGAAGAAAGAGAAGTAGGGAAGAGAGGGAGCCTTTTGGGGCTCCCTCTTTTTTTGCTTAGAAGTCGAAGCGGCCAGTGACCTGGATGCTGCGCGGGTTGCTGCTGTAGAACTGATTAAATTGACCGAAGAGCGGGTCGCCTGGAGTCAGTTCTTCGCGGCTGTTGGTGTTGCCGTTAGAGGCAACGTCGCTGAGATAGCCGCCAATGGGCTGGGCGTGGTTAAACAGGTTGTAGAATTGCGCGCCGAAAGACAAGCGCCAGCCTTCGCGAATGTTGAAGCGCTTGTAGAGAGCGGCATCAACATTGTTGATGGGGGCCAGCGGGAAGGTGTTGCGGCCGGCATTGGCGAGCGCGCCGGTTCCGGCGGCGACGTAGCGCGCGGTGGAACTGTTGGCGACATAAGCAACGATGGTCGGGCTTCCAGCGGCGACGGGTTGGCCTTGTGCGTTGTAGCCGGTGACGCCGGTGCTGGAGTTGGCTGCGCCGGCGGTGTTGATGATGGTGCGGTCGCCAGCGGCGTCGTCATTGAGATTGCTGTCAACGCCGCTTTGGACGGTGGCCAGTTCGGGGCTCTGATAGGTGTAGGTGGCGGTGATGTTCCAGTTGCCCACCAGGTTCTTCAGGAACCAGTTGCCGCTTTGGAACGGCTTCCATTCGTAGACCGGGGTGAGGGTGAAGCGCTGGCGGCGGTCGAGAGCGGAAGAAGCCCAGTCGGCACTCAGGTCCTGCCAGTCCTGAGCGCGGCGGGGCGTCAGGTAGGTGGAGAAGTTGGTGGCGGTGGCGTCGTCTTCCGAGTGGCTCCAGGTGTAAGCGCCAATGAGTGTCAGGCCATTGGCCATGCGGCGGTTTAGCTGGAGAGCGAGGCCATTGTAGCTGGAATACGCTTCCGGGTTGTAGCCGGTCAATTTGTCGGTGGAACCGTAAGCGGCCAAGTTGTTATAAGGATCGGCTGCGGTGCCGCCGGGGACGATGTAGGATTCCACCTGGCCTAGGGTCTTGCCCAGAGAGGCAAAAGTCGAGGCCGAAGGCATGGAGAAGTAGGTGGGGATGTAGTTGTTGGAGGAAACCAGCGGATAGTAGTTCTCCTGCGTCTGGGTCCAGAGGTGAACGCCCTTGGTGCCGACGTAGCGGGCTTCAAAGGTGTAGTCCTTGTGGAAGACGTGCTGGATGCCGAAATCCCAAGTTTCGGCGTAGGGGCGTTTGCCGCCGTAGGTGATGGAACCCAGAACGCCAAGAGCGCCAGCCTGGGTGGTGGGCAGCGGGACGGGATTGCCAGGCAATCCGCCGCTGGCCAGGAAGTTGGGGGACTGGACGTTCAGATTGACGTCATTCGTCTGCTGAAAGTACGGCGGAGCGGCGTTGGCCGTCAGGTTGGAATAGCTTTCGTCATAGGCGATGGCGAAGCCGCCGCGAATGGCCCAGTCGCCATTTTTGCCGGGTGAATAGGCGAAGCCGACGCGCGGGGCCCAGTTGTTTTTGTTGTATGTCGGATTGGGCACGGTGAAGACGCCGGGGACATCGGCCGGATCGCTATAAACCTGATAGCGGGAGGCGATGGGCATGGTGACGTATTCGTAGTTCAAGCCGAGGTTCACGGTGAGGTTCGGGCGGATTTTCCAATCGTCGTTAAAGAAGGCGTTGTTTTCCAGGAAGCCGACCGGATCGCTGGTGGGACCGGCGCTGCGTTCGCCCAGAACGTCGGGCGACAGATCCTGCAGATAGAGCGAGAACGTAGAGTATTCGTAGTTGCCCAGAACGCGCTGGATGAAGTAGTTGGTGGAAATGATATCGGTGAAGTGGTAACCGAACTTCATGGTGTGGTTGCCCTTGATGATGCTCAAGTTGTCCTGGAACTGGGCCAGGTTCTGGATGGAGCCGCTGGGGCCGCTGGGTCCGAGGGTGACGCCGCCTAATTCGTCAATTTGAATGACGGGGAAGACGCTGAGGCCGGGGAAGGTGATGTTGGGAACGCCTTCCTGGTTGAAGTTGCGGCTGAACGAGGAGCGGAACTCGTTCTGCATGGTGGCTGAGAAGTTATGGTATTCCGACAGCGAATAAAAGTAGTTGTCGTTGGGGGCGGGCACGTTGAAGGCGGGAATCTGGGCTGTTGCGATGGTGTCCTGCTTGTTGTAAATCCAGCGGCCGCGGAGCTGGTCTTTATCGCTGAGGATGTAATCGAGCGCGACCACGGCATCGTAGCTGTTTTCAAACGACGGATTGACCACGGCGATGGTGCCGATGGGGACCGTGACGCCCAATACGTTGACCGAGCCCGCGTTGTTAGTGGGTGCGGTTCCGACGTATTTTTCGAAGGTGTTGAGGTTGTTGGCGCTCAACTTCGAGGCGACCGCGCCCAAAGCGGAATATCCGGCGGCGGTGGGAGCAGTGATGGGGCTACCGGCGCCCGCAGCCTGCCCAATGGGATTGTATTCGAAGTTGCCGAAGTAAAAGAATTTGTTCTTGATGATGGCGCCGCCGACATCCGCGCCCAGGCGGTTGTTATCGTAGCGCGGCAATGAGGTAATGCCCTGAGCCACATCGAGCTGGTCGAGCGCGTTCAGGTTGCGGTTCTGCATGTATTCGTAAATGCTGCCGTGAAGCTGGTTGGTGCCGGTCTTGACGATGGTGTTGAAGATGCCGCCGGAACCTCCGCTGAATTCGGGCGAGAACTGGTTTTGCAGAAGCGACAACTCGGCCACCGATTCGTTGGAAATGTAAACCAGCGGGGCGGGATTGTAGTGGTTTTGGTTGCTGACACCGTCGATGGTGAAGACGTTGTTATCGGGACGCTGGCCGGAAACGGAGGGACCGAAGCCCTGGCCCACGCCGCCGGAAGAGGCAACGCCCGCGCCCAGCAAGGTGAGGTTGTAAATGCCGGAGCCGGTGGAAGCGGTGGGCAGGTTGGTCATCTGGGTGGTGGAATAGGTGCTTTCCAACTGGGCGGTGGTGGTGTCGATGACGGCCGCGGCGGCGTTGACTTCGACAGTCGAAGTGGTTGCGCCGACGGGCAGGGTTACATTGGCGGTGACGATCTTGTTGAGATCAACGGCAATGTTTTTGAGTCCGGCTGAGGAAAAACCAGTCGCG
>Ga0116230_10002687_pt1 | contig 17147 bp, 14 predicted proteins | sample S1TSphfallax_3_FD_88678 | JGI IMG/M metagenome (GOLD analysis project Ga0116230, IMG submission 88678) | Host-associated microbial communities from peat moss isolated from Minnesota, USA - S1T2_Fd - Sphagnum fallax MG | ecosystem: Host-associated > Plants > Peat moss > Unclassified | place...
CCACCGACAGAGTGAGGCAGCCGTCGCTTGAGCAGAACGCCCCGCGATAACCTTTCCGCAATTTGACGAATCATGAGCCTCTCGTTCCGCGCCGCGCCGCTCGCTTCATTGCGCAGCCGCCCGGTCGCGGACCGGCTGCGACAACCACGCGAGCAGCGGCTTCTCCACGTACAGGTGCAGTGCCATTGCCACCAGCAGACAGGACGCGAGGATCACCGGGAATGCCACGGTCGCGCCAAGCACACCGGTCAGCCCCAAGGCGACGACGAGTTTGCACAGCGCACTGATCAACGGGAAGTGCACGAGATACAGGCTGTAGGACGCATCTCCCAACAGAGCCAGAAATGCCGATCTCGGTCGTATCATACCGGCACCTTCGGCTCTCACGAGTCCCAGAATCAGTATGCTGCTCGCAAATCCGAAAACCAAACGGCGGTCCAACAGAACGAAGTCCGCCTGTGTCAGCTCGTCGATGATCGCCGCGACCACAAAAGTTCCCGCGCCGAGCAGGCCAATCCAAAGCGGTCGATCGATCTTAGTCCTGCTCCGGGCAATCGCGGCAATCAGAACTCCGAAAATAAATAAAAACAGAAAATTATTTGCTGCGAAATCGCGCGGAAACGAACAGGTGCCCCAAAGACAGGCGCACCAGTTGGCCCCGATCGCCGCGACCGCGAGAAGTCCCAAGGTACGGCTCAAGATGAAAAGTCCCATGACGGCGTAAAACACCACCTCGTATTGCAGTGACCAGGCGACAATGATGACGGGGGCTCCGATGCCGCCGACGACGGCACTGCTTTGCGGAACCAGTAACAGGGACTTGAGGAGGGTTCCTGGATCGAGCAATACGGTACTGCGCAGCGAAGGAGACGCGATCGCCAGCAGATAGACGCCAGCGAAGACGATCCAGTAGGGTGGGTAGATGCGCAGCGCCCGCTTGAATGCGTAGGCGGCGAAGCGCCCGGGCCGATCTACGTCCCGCCCGTGTACCCAGGCGATGATGAAACCGCTGAGTACGAAGAAAAAGGCGACGCCGGAGTCGCCGAAATGAAATGGCACACCGAAAATTCGCGCGCCGAAATAGCGATCCGCCGAAAGAGCCGCCCCGAGGTGGAACAGCACAACCATCAGTGCCGCAACGCCTCGACAGTATTGAATCGACTTGAACATGCTTCACGGGGCCTTGAGAACACGATCCTTGATGATCCGCGCCGGATTGCCGGCAACCACCTTCCAAGGCGGCACGTCCTTGAATACGACCGCCCGCGCGCCCACGACCGCGCCCCGGCCGATCCGTACCCCCGGGCCTATGAACGCGCCCGCACCTATCCAAACGTCGTCCTCGACGACGATGGGCAGTCGTTTCAGCGGATAATTGGGCCGCGTGTAATCGTGTGTGCCGCCGCACAGATAGGCGTCCTGCGAAATGACCACACGGTCGCCCAGCGTGATGCCCGCCAGATTGTAAAATACGACATGATCCGAAATCGCCACGTGGCTGCCGATCCGCAGCTCCCAGGGAAAGTAGATCTCGACACCGCCGCAAATCAAGCAATGATAGGGCAGCGATGCCCCGAAAAGCTTCAAAAGGGCCGGCCGCAAATAAACGATCCGCCGCCATGCCAATCGCCAGATGCTGAACTGCACGAGTTGCCATAAGGCGCGGGTCGGGTACGTCCACTTCGGGTAAGGCATCCTGGCCGCTGCGTGCGGGGCCGTATTGATGTCGTCGCTCAATATCAGAGATTCCAACGTGGGGGGACGTCCATCGGATCATGATAACTTCAAAATCGCCCCGCCCGCGGGCCAACGACCTCTCTGTACGCGCGCCGCAAGCGTTGTCGACGCGCGTAATCAGATTGTAACGTCCCTGGGTTGAGCTATCCGGCTGGACCTATTGGCGATCGGCGTCGTCGGAGGAATTCTTGTTAGCTGCTCCACGGAAACACGGGATCGCGCTCTATCTGCTGCTCAATGTCGCGTTTTTCCTGGTGCTCGCCTGCGGTTGCGGTATCGGTGAGCCGCAAGATCCACGCCTTCTCTATCTGATCGTACTCTTCGCATTGTGCAGCTCCTGCGTCATCGACAACGACGGACTCAATGGACGTTACGCCCTGCTTGCGATTTTTCTCGGTACTTACTTCCTGTATTTCGGCGTGCAGGACGTTACCAACCTGTTCACGGGCCTGTCCGATGGTGCGGTTGGAAGCCAGCTCAGCGTCTCGGAACAAATCATCTTGGCGGGCCTCATCTGCATGATCGTGGCCTACCGGATCGCCGTGAGCGTCGCAAATCCCGCCGGGCGAATTCGTCGGTCCAATGATTGGTCCGTTCGTTCGAGCCTATCGGTAGGTACCGCATTGTGGGCGCTGGGTATAGCGGCAACCTATTATTGGTATTTTTTCGTTGTCACCGACAAGACCTTGGAGGGAACCAAGGGCCTTGCACAACTCAGCGAGTGGACGACTTCCGGCCTGATTCTCGGCCAGATGCTCGAGCCCATCGGACTGCTGTTGATCGTCTATGCGTGGCGATCGACCGGGAGCAAGCCGCTGCTCGCACTCCTGCTGGCCATCCTCGTCGTGCAGTCGTTGTGTGGCTTCGTGATCGACATCAAGGGCATGGCGTTGATCGGCGGAACCCTTGTGATCGTCACAGTGACCCAGATGGACGGCCGGATTCCGAAAGCCTGGGTTTTCGGCGTCGCGATCTTTATTTACACCGCCTTTCCGGTCTTCCAGGCCTACCGCGCCGTGGTGACGGGCAACGGCGTCGCACGGACCGAGGTACTCGCCAATCTCGGCAAGACCATCGATAAGGTGCTGGAGGCAAAAGAGCGCGTCAACAGCGGTCATGACCGCGCGCAAACGCTCTTCGAACGATTGTCATTGAAGGCGAGCGTCGAGATGATCGTCAACGGAACCGAGAAGGGCGTCCCCTTCCAAGAGGGCTACACGCTCACACCGATCCTCGCGGCCTTCATTCCACGACTCATTTGGCCCGACAAACCCGATGTCCCAACCGGCAGGCTCGTCAACAAAGCCTTTTTGTTGGGAGAGCAGGAGGAGACCTACATTTCCCCGTCGCATTTAGGCGAGATGTATTGGAACTTCGGCTGGGCTGGCGTATTGGTGGGAATGACCGTGGTCGGGGCGCTGTGCGGCATCGTTGCGCGATTCAATCTTGGTGAGTGCAGGACGGTTACGCGGCTGCTCATTTTTATCGTGACCGTCAACCAGGTCATTCATGGCTTTGAGAGTTCCATCGCGGCTTGCTACGTCATCTGGATGCGATCGCTGGCCGCGATCGGAATACTGCACTTGGTTTTCGCGAGAGCGCCCGTGACCGGCCGCCTTCCGGCTTCCAGGACTCGAGAAGAATCAGCGGCAGACACTCCGCCGCGCCGCGCGCCTCTGTTCGCCAACTTGTTGCGCTGACAGCTCGGCCCTCGCATCGATTCCGCGCCGTGCGCATCTACCGGCATTCGCACGAGGGCGAGACGCTCGAAGGACACACGCGAACGGCTCCCTGCGAGCCGGAGCCGATTGGTATCGCCACGTTGGCGCAGGAATTCGCGTAAAGAACCGTATGCCATGCGATTCGATCGGCTGGAAATGCGATCCCCACCCGGGGATGTTTGTCCCCGCAGGCCGGGATGGCCGGTCGGCCGCCGATGTCGGCTATTGCGTTATGGTCGATGAGCAGGTTCTCGCTCAGCGGCCAGCGACGTGGCTCGGGACCGTCATACCAAGTCTTGACGACGGCGATCGCACCGCCCCCGGCCGCATCGGCATGCATGATCTTGTTATGCGAAATGCTCACACCGAACCCGAGCGTGGGCGGCGGCGTATCGTTCCAGGGAGCGGCGGCAACTCCGGCAATGATCCCGGAGGAGCTGCAATTCGAGTCCCAATCGTACTTACCCTCGATGCGGTTGTCGCGAATCGACAGGAAAGATTGAAAAATGCTCTGCATCGCGCAATCCGGGCAGAGCTTGTCCGGCGGCTGGTAAGACTGCTGAACGAGAATGCCGTCGCTATCGAACTGATGATTCCCCTCGATCACGCTGTCGGCGGTCTGGGCCCAGACTACGATCGCGCCGCCGTCTGGACGAGAGCGATTGGTCTTGCCGCAGGGGGGCTTGCGATGATCGATGACGTTATCGAGAATATAAACCTGCCAAAACTCGGGTCCGACGGCGATGCGGCTCTTACCCTGGACCGGGGCAACGTCCCAATCCGGCGCGATCGTAAATGTCGTGCGGTGCGTCGACGGATCGGTCGCATAGGCGATGATCTTGCGCACCTGCCCGATGCCCGGTCCGTCTGCGACTTGGATCCAGTGTCCGACATAGTATCGGTCGAGCGGCACCTCACGTTCGAACTGTCGCGCCATCAAGGGCACCGTCACGGCAACCGTGGTGGGTGTTGCCGCGGCCACCGCGGACAGGCTCGGCAACGCGAAGCTGCCGGCGTTGTTGTCGAGCGCGATGGCTTCTCCATCTCCGATCTTGTCGCCCGTACAGCTTGCCGTGTTTCCGGATATCAGCGTTTCCTCCACATTGGCGGTGAGATTCCAGAAGAAGCCCGCGCGCCAGCCATGCGCGTCGTTCGGCGAATACAGGTACTCGGTCGACGTACCGTCCAGCGTGTTGTCGCTGAAATCCAGGCGAAATCCCGCACCAAGTTCGCTCGCGATCGCCCCCGTCTTGCCCTCCACGTCCAGCTTGCTGCCGGGTTTGAACGTGTTGTGGGCGATGACCGAGTCGTCGATTGCGTATTTCCATCTCATGTTGACCCGATCGCCGGCGAGCTGCATGGCGGAGTGGTAGGCGCCGAAGGTATTTGCCGTGACGATGAGGCGACTGAGCGGCAGCCCACCATTGCCCAACGCGACCATGGTCTTGTCGAAGATGTTATGGGTTATCGTGATGTCCGCGGCGACCGCGTCAGCCGCGGTCGATTTCGGGTTCGATGCCACTTCGAGAAAGTTTGCGCCCAACTGGAGAGTGGGTCCCGCGTTGTCGCGAGGCGCGTAGACTTGCAAGTCGCGGAATCGAAAGCCGGTGACTGTCGTGGACCCCGCCAGCGTGAAGGCGGCGGTCGCACGCTGTGCGTTCCATGTGGCATGACGCGCGACGACCGTGCGCGCGTCGCCGGCGCCGCGCAATTGTACGCCCCTCGGCACGATGATGCCTTCGGCTGACGTGACCCCGTTCTGAGTGGACCCGATCAAATCCCACGTCCCAGGTCCGAACACGATGACACCTCCGCCCGCGCGTTGCGCTGCGGCGATCGCACGCACGATGCAGGAGGTATCGTCGGCGTCGTCGTCCGGACGACAACCACCAAACCGCGGATCGCTGATGTCAAAGGGACGGGGCGGTCCCGGGTCCTCCCGCACCTCGAAGGTTTGATCGGCGAGATCGACCCAGTTCGTGCCATCACGAGTCAATTGCACCCGATAACGCCCGGGAATGAGCGTATCGGGCAGAGGCGCTCGCGCGACATAGCGATCGATGAACCCAGCGGATTGCCCGGCTCGAACCGTGCGTAGCAGGTATCGATGTGGACCGGTGAGCCTGACTTGCGTGGACTCGCCTGGGGCAGGCTGTAGATTGCGGCCGATGACTTTGAGCTCGCGCGGCAGAGTGGCGACCTTGCCGGTCGAAAAAGCATACGCAGGGGAGAACCATAGCGGCCGGGCATCATTGATTCTTACCGGGCGGCTCCACTCGCCGCCGGCTGATCGCACCCAGAGCGCATAGGCCTGATCGACCTTGAGCTGCATCGGCAGCCGGACCGTCAAGGAATACGGCACGTCGGCGGCACTGACCACCGTGGCCAATCCGTTCTCCGCGGTGGATTGCGCCGGCAACTCGAGCGGCGCTGGCGGCACATGACCGGCATCGGTGAGGGCTTGGTATACAACTTGGTCCTCCGCGGTGAGGCCGTTGCCGGCCAGCAACAACAGATCATCCGGATCGGCCCGAACGGGACCTTCAAAAAAATCCTGGTGATACAACTGCGGCGGCTCCGCCAGAGCCGTGAGGCCGGCGAACAGGCCCAGCGCTGCGATCATTCCGAGGCTCAACTTCAAACGAGCACCAGGGCGACTCGAGCGGGCGGGCTAGGCCGCGAGCGCCGGCGCCGAGACCGAAGCCGGACGCGCGGCTTCGCGGCGAATCGATGCGATCACCATGAATGCGCCGACGAGACACCACGTCTGGTGCTGCACGACCAGCGCCATCAGCCACGCGCTCAACGCGACCGGAGACGGACCCTCTGGGCCCGCGAGCAGGCGAAGAACCGCGGAGGTCACCGGCACGAACAATGGCAGGAGGCACAGCGCGAGCAGCCAGCCGCGGGGGTCGCGCGCCCCGATCCGCTGAATTGCGATCGCGGCGGGAACGAGGAGCACCACGGCATCGTAAATGCGGTGGTAAAACACCAGCAGCGACAGCACCGCCGTCGCAGCGAGTCCGGTCAGCCAGCGCGCGCGCGTGGTCGTGGGATCGCGCGCGCCGGTGTGGTCGCGCGCCGACACCACGGCGGCGCGATCGGCGGCCACGTAGCCGAGCGCAAGTAACGCACACAGCGCCAATGCGGAGAGTTTTGACGCGACCTGCGAACCGGTGAGCACGGCGAGCGGTGACTCGAGATTGATCAACTGGTGCGGGAAGGGCACCGCCAGCGGATCCGCGTCGCCGCCGTGCATCAGCAGCGTCGTGCTCTCGAGCCACCCGCGCATGAGCGCGATTGGCGCCGGGTGCAGCGCGAGCGACAACGCGAATGCGAGCGTCGCGACGCCGACGGCGACGATTGCGACGCGTGAGCGACCGGCGTAGAGGTCATACGCAACGAATAGGAGACCCAACTGCGGCTTGAGCGTGAGTGCGAGTCCAAGCGCCGAGCCCGACAGGAGCGGCCGGCCTGTCTCACCGACGCCCCCGAGGTCCCACGACGCGCACAGAAGAAACAGCACCGCAACGCCGGTCTGGCCGAGCGCGATGCCGGTGTGGGCGGGATTGCAGATCAGCCCCGTCGCGACGAGCGCGAGTCCACCGACAGAGAGCGGCGACAGCTGGAAGAGCCGCAAGGTCAGCCAAAGCGCGCCCAAATAAAGCAGCGTATTGAGCGCATTCCACGCCACTCGCTGCGCCGGCCACGGGAGCCATGTCAGCGGGCTGATGAGGGCATAAGCGGCCGGGGAGTACGGCGGCCGGTAGGGAAAGGCGCTGCGATCGCGGCCATTTGGACCGAATTCACCCGAGACCGCCCGAGGGTCGTATGGGTTTTCTCCGTGTACATAGATCGCGGCGGCCGACATCAGCAGCGGCGCATCCAAATTGTCGCCGGTATGGGCCGATCGCAGCGGACCCCGCCAGACGAATAGCGCAGCGCAGGCGAGCAGCACGCATACGCCGATTAAGCGCTGCCACGCAGGGGAGTCACCCCATGAAGTAGCCGTCGTCAAGGCTTGATCCAGATCGCCGTGTCCGTGACCCCGTTCGACGTCCAGTATCGCCGCCAGCCGGCGACGAGGTCTGCGAATTCCGCCCAGAGCGCGGTCTGACAGCCGTCCCCGGGACGACGCGACGCAGGACTCGCAGTGCTCGCGTGCGGAAGATACCAATTCACGTTGTCGACGACGAGCAAGGCTCCGGAGCGCAACTTCGGCAGGACGGCGACGGCGCACTCATCGCGGTATTCGCCGTCGACGAGACAGAAGTCGAGCGAGGCATCGGCGACCGACAACGCCTGCGCGACGTAGACGTCGCGCCGCACGCATTTGCGATGCTCCACTTTGGCGGCGAGGCCGGCGTCACGGATCAGCGCCTGCACCTTGGCGTGCCAGGCTTCGTCCCCTTCCACCGAGATCAAGTGTCGTAACCGGCGCGCGAACCAGACCGTACTGCGCCCGGAACCGAACTCCATGCCGGCATCGTCGCGGCGCAGCGCCTCGTCGAGAAACCGGATCGCGTCCTTGGTCAGCCAGGGGTTGCCGGGATTCCGGGCCTCTTCGCTCATCACGATCAGCCGGTCCTTGACGTAGCGCGGTGTCAAGTGTGAGAACTGTCTTGGCATCTTTAGGACTCTCCGCAGCGGTTGCAATCGTCAAACGCCGAGGCGCACGGCGGGCTTCTCTTCGCTCACGTCGCGCGACAAGCGGCCGAAATCGACCAATACCGCGGCGACGATCTTCGCATGCAGCCATCGGCCGCGCAGCAGATGGCGCAGCAGCTCCCAAGCGAGTTCGCGGCGCACGACGCCGAGCCGCTCATGCAAATAGCGGCTCGCGAAGCGGACTCGATTCCGATAATAAAACCGGGTCGAGAATTCCGACGCCTCTGCGGTCGTGGCCCCGGCTTTGTGGAACACCACGCTCTCGGGCGCGTAGGCGAGCCGGAAGCGCGCCTGATTGCGCATCGCCCAGTCCACCTCCTCGAAGAACAAGAAGTAGTCCTCACGCATCGGTCCGACCTCGCGAATGAATCGTGACGCGACCAGCATCGATGCGCCGGCCACGTAGTCGAGCGACGCTTCGATCTGCGCGGCATCGATTTTCGCGGTGTCGTAACGCGAGCCCTGGCCGAGGTGCCGGGCACTGACGGCGCGGGCGTCGAAGGTCGCGCCGCCCAGGGCCTGCACGATTTCCGGGCGATCGTAATAGCAGATCGTCGAGCCGGTGATGCCGATATCTGGCTCGCGGCCGGCGCGGGCGAGCAAGGCGGTGAGTGCATCGGCGGTCACGACCGTATCGCTGTTCAGGAACCAGAAGTAATCAAAGTTTTCGACTCCCGCGACCATCACGCCCTGATTGCAGCCCGCGGCAAAGCCGCCGTTGTTCGGTGAGCGCACGATGGTCACGGCCGCGGACGCCGCCGCGGTCGGGGTGGCGACCGGATCGACTTCGCAATGCGCGATGACGCCTTGCTCGGCGAGGGTCCAGCGCAGCACCTGCGGCAGCTTCCGCCAGTGCGGTGCGGGCTGCGGTCGGTCGCACCAAGCCGCGATCCGCTCGACCGACCCGTTGCCCGAGGCGTTGTCGACGACGAAAGCCTGCATGCAACGATGGCGCTGGGCAAGCACGGACGCGAGGCACTCGATGGTATCAGCCCAGCCGCGATAGTTGACCAGCACGACCGCCACTCGGGGTACATGTTCGGTCACGAGCGCGCCTCGAGGAGTGCCGGCTCGGCGACGCGAGCGAGCAGGGCGCTCCAGCGACGCAGCGCTGCGGCCGCCGAATATCGTCCGACGGCAAGCCGGCGTGCGATCTCGGCCATGGACTCGCGCTCCTTGGCTGCGGATTGCAAACGATGGATCGCGTTGACGAGGTCGCCGCTGGCGCCGGGCGCGATGACCACCCCACAGTGATGGGCGCGCAGCACGCGGGCGACCTCACCGTCACTGTCGCCGATGAAAAAGACCGGGCGGCCCGCGGCCAATATGCCGTAGAACTTGCTCGGTACGATCAAGCCCTCGAGACCCGGGAGCAGACTGACGAGGTGCACGTCGGCCGCCGCCAAACTGTCGCGGAGCCTGGCGCGTGGCTGATAGGACAGGAATCGGATGTTCTGCAGGCCCCGCTCCCGCGCGGCGAGGTGCAATGCGTCCATCCGGATCCCGCCGCCGCTGACGAGAAAGGCGACGCTCGAATCGTTGCGCAGCCGTACGGCGGCCCCGAGCAAGGTTTGGTACTCGTGCGCGCGGCCGAGATTACCCGAATAGCCGACGACGAACCGATCCTGTAGCCCGAGGGTCGTACGCAAGGCGCTGTGCGCCGGGCTGAGCACGCTCAGGGCGGTTGTATCGGCCCAATTTTCAATGACCTCGATCTGCGTCGCGGGAACGCCCTGGGCGGCAATCGTATCCCGCATGCGCTCACCGAGAACGACGTTGACCGCCGCCTGCCGCAGGGACGCGTTGCGAAGCCTGCGTACCAGCCGATCCAGCGCACCCGGCAAAGGGTTTGCACCCAGCGCGGAGGCCACTTCAGGGAAGACGTCCTGCAGCCAATTCACCAGGACGGCCCGACGTAAGCGGGCGGCCAGCGCGGCGAACACCGAGATCAGCGGCGGATCGGTCTTCGCGACGACGACGTCCCCGCGCCGCAAGCGCATCAGCAAGAACCCGGCGGCGGTCAGGTAGAAGGAGGCATAATCGATGGCGCGACCGAGGAGACGATCCCGGCCGAAACGGGTCGTCCAAAGACGATGGACGTGCACGCCGCCGATCGTCTCACGAGCCGGCAGCGTAGCAGTCTCGTCCGTGTACAACTGCCTCGAGCAGACCACGTGTACTTCGGCACCCGTGGCGGCCAGACCGAAGGCGAGGTCGGCGAGCAGTTGGGCCGTCGCGGATTCGTCGGGATAGAAATAGCGATTCACGAAGAACAGACGGGCGCGGGGAGTCGGCATGGCGCTATTGTGCTGCGCGAACATTACAGACAGCGGACTCAAGGTCGCTCGGCATAGGGTCGCGCGAGCGGTTCGCCGACGAACAAGCCCTGTCCGGGCGCCGCCACGCTCTTCCAATACGCCGCCAACAACGCGTCGCCGCCCAGGTAATGCTTGAGAAAGATCGCCGGATTCGGGAATTTTTCCGGATGGTTGCAAGGCTCGCTCACGCTGCCGTACGAACCCGTGGCACCCTGCCGCAGCCACGCGAGCACCGACATCTGCGACCCGCCCGAGAGCATACCCCCGGTCGAGGTCAAGTGATCGGCGACCGCACCCGGGCGAAAGCTGATGCGCGACAATTCTTGCACTTGGCTGACGCCGGTGAAATAAGCGAGCGCCGCCGTTAGGGGATGCTCGATCGGCGTGACGGGTTCCAAGAATTGTACGCGGTTCGCCAGCTCCGCCACCGCCAGGGGATACCCGGCGGCACGTACGTTACGTGCCGAGTCCTGGGTGTGGACGAGGTAGACGATCCCAGGCGGCCGCGTACCATCCGCGGTCAATCCACGGAGGATCACGGCCCGTGCGAGTGCCTCATCATCGCTGGGCAGCAACATGGCGGGAAGCCAGCCGGTCGTATCGGCGGGTAACCAGCCGGTTGCGTCGAATAGAGGGTTGGGTGCCGTAGCGGCGCATCCCGGTTCACAAAGATCCGGCTGATACCCGGCCGCGAACGCCGTGGTCACGGACATGCACTCGACGGCATAGGGCCGGCTCCACACGAGCAGCAGAGACTGCACGTCGGACGGCAGTTGCGCGAGCAGCGTGCTGCGCAGTCCGGCCAGCTCCTGACGGGTCATGACCGCGCGCGCCGGTAGCGACAGGCCGATGAGATTCGCGACGGGAACGTGGCGTTCGGCGACGTAGTACTCAGCGATGCGCCGGCTCGCCGCATTGTTCAGGTCGTAGATCACCGCCAGACGTGCGGGCGTCAAGCCCTCCCCGTGGGCGGACAGCGTGCATGCCAAGAACAGGGCCAGCAGGCCGAAGCGCCGCATGATCCCGCGGCTAGGCCGCGCCGCCGCTCTTGACTCCGAGCGGTTCCGCTCCGGTGGTCGACAAGGCTTGACCGCTGCGTCGGTCGCGAACGATCTGCGCGACGAGATCGAGCTCGATCGTCTCGCGTTGCTCGGCGTAGGCGTAAACCAGGGCGTAGTCGCACAGCAAATTCACGAGTCGCGGCACGCCATTCGTCCGCGCGAACACGAACTCGATGGCTTCGGCCGAGAATAGCGGCGCCGCACGACCGGCAACTTTGAGCCGGTGCAGGATGTAGGCGTGCGTCTCGCTGCGACCCAGCGGGCGCAGTTGATAATCGACCGAGACGCGCTGCGCGAACTGCCGCAGTTCCGGTCGCGACAGGGTTGCGCGCAGTTCCGGCTGTCCGACCAGCAAGATTTGCAGGACGAGATCCTTCTCGGAATTGATGTTGGAGAGCAAACGCAATTCCTCCAAAACCTCCGCCGACAGATTTTGCGCCTCGTCGAAAATCAACAAGGTGCGCCGTCCCCGCCCGTACTCGCCGATCACAGCGTCCACCAGGGTTTCGTAGGCGCAGATATCCGAGTCTTCGGCCGCTTTGACGCCGAGCGACGACAAGGCCCAACGATGGATCGAGTTGAAGCGGCTGTGCGTGTTGCTGATCATGCCGACGACCACCTGATCTGCGAGCTGACGCAGGAGCTTGCGAATCAGCGTCGTCTTTCCAGAACCGATGTCGCCGGTCAGCATGCAAAACGCAGCCTGGGATTCCAGTGCGTACTCGAGCATCGTCATCGCCATGGTGTGTTGGCGCGACGGATAGAGAAACTCCGGATCCGGAGTCATCACGAATGGCTTCGCCGTCAGGCCGAAATGACGCTCGTACATGCGCTGCTCAATAGCCCGGCGGCGCCTGCGAGGCCCGGTTGAGCACCGTGCCGACGAGCGGCGTTTTGTGCAGTAGCTCGACCGTGCGCGCCAGATCGTTCCGCCGGGTTCGTCCCTCGGCAGCGACGACGAGCCCACACTCGACGAGCGGCGCGAACGCCAAGGCGTCGTCGGCGGCCATGACGGGCGGCAGGTCGTAGACGATGACGCGCTCAGGGTAGCGCGAGCGGAGTTCACTGACGATGGCCCGGCTGCGCGGTCCGGCGAGAATTTCCGAGGAGTCGACGAGCGTCGCGCGCGCCGGAAGCACGAGGAGCCGTTCGAATCCTTCCGGGTGATAAAGACAGTCCTCGAGCGCGGCGCGGCCGAGCAGAGCATCTTCGGCGCCGAGATCCGCGGCCAGTCCGAGTTTCGCGGCCAAACTCGGCCGTTTGAAGTCGAAGTCGACGAGCAGTACCGTGTGCCGCCGATCGCTCGCGAGACTGAGGGCAAGATTGATCGCCGTCGTCGTCTTGCCGTCGGCCGCCGTCGGGCTGAAGATCGCGAGCGAGCGCCAGCCATTGGCATCCATCCGCTGCAATACCTGCGTGCGCAACATCCGAAAGGCGACGGATGCCGCATCCGCGGCAGCCGGATTCGTGATGCGATTGCGTTCGAGGATTCCGGGCGGCGGCGTGAATACCCGGCTGCGCGTATAGACGATGCGTTCGGGCACTGCGCTCGAGGAGTTCGCGGGTGCGGCGCCTGCGGTGCTTGCATTCGATGCCGGTTCGGCTCCGACTTGCTGGACGCGTTCCGCTCGCGCCGCGCCGACGGCGCCTGCGCGCGAGGCGCGCTCGGCGCGCGACAGATCGAGAGCCTTTTGTATTCTATCCATCGGGCTTCACACTCCGAACCGGCGCAGCAAGCTCGCCCAGATCACATCGAGCGGTTTGACGAGGAAGTGCACGGTCACGACGCCCACCGCCAGCACGGCGATGCTCCCGCCCCACGAATAACGCAGCATCCTCCGGCGCCGGGCGCGATCGTCTTCCGTGTAGATCACCGGGATCGATGCGAGCGCGGGGACTTGCAGCATCTGGCGGATGTCCATCGGCCCACGTACCGACGCGTCCAGGGCTTCCCGGCCGAACACCGCGGCCGCCCCCACGGCGACCGAGAGCACCAGCCCCGCGAAAAATATCAGGAACCGGTTCGGACTGATCGGCTTCTCCGGCGGCTGCGGCGGTTCGATCAGGGTGAATTTTTCCCCCTTGCGTTCCGTCTCGAGGTTTTCCGACACCTGCACTTCGGTCTGCTTCGAGAGCACTTCCTGATACTTCATCTGCGCGCTCTCGAGATCCCGCGCCATTTCGCGGAATTGCCGCTCGACTTCCGGCTCCTCGGCCGTGCGCTTCTCGTAATCGTGGTAGCGCGCCTCCACCGCGTCCCGCTTCTTGACCGCCTCGGCATGATCGACGTCGGTGGCATCCAACTGGCCTTTGACCTGGATCCAGACAGGATTGTCGGCGTGCTCGGCCGCGACCTGCCGGGTGCCGGCCGCCGCGTCTTGCGCGACCGTCTTCTCGAGGCTCGCAATCGTCCTGCGCAAGCGAATGACGTCCGGGTGTTCCTCGGAATACTTCTCGAGATCCGCCGCAAGCTGAGCCTTGGCCTCGGACAGCTGCCTCAAGCTGTCCCCCGTATGGTCCTCGGCTGCGACTTCCTTTTCGAGACCGTCGACTTCCCGCTGGGTGCTGAGTACGTCGGGATGCTTGGGACCGTAGCGCGCCTTGTATTCGGCGAGCTGCGATTTAAGAGCCTTGAGACGATCCTCGGGCCCGAATACCCGCTGCCCCGAGTCGGTGTACACCTGCGTATTCGGGCTGATTTGCGCGAGCTGCGCCTGGAGGAGCACCCGCTGAGAATCGAGGGCGGCGACGCGGCTGTCGGCGTCGCGCAGGTCGAGGTAGGCGCGTTCCATATCCTGAATGTTGAGCTGCGCGAGCTCCGGAAGGTCGTCGTGATGCGCTTGCTTGAACGCCGCTAGCTTTTGGTCCAATTCGGCAATATGCGCCGCCTCGCGCTTGGCCTCCTCGGCGAAAAACGCCTCGCTCTGCTGCGCCGATTGCGTACGGGACGTGAGATTTTCATTCAGATAGAGCGTCGTCAGTTCGTTGGCGACCTTCAAGGCGAGGTCCGGAGATTTGCTCTTGTAGGAGACTGCGAACGCGATCGTGGCTTGCGTCGGTCTGCCGCTGCGGGGATCGATGACATCGGCGCTGATCATGTGCATGCCGATGTCGGCGCGAAATTTGGCGAGCAACACCTCCCGCGGCTCTTTCTGGCGAATCTCGGGATATAGGTCGTAACGCTCGATCAGGGACAGCAGGTTCTGGGTGGTCATCACCCGTTGGGTGATGATCTGCACGCGCTGGTCGGCGAACGACGTGATGACCGAGCGAACTAGATCCTGCGGTATTTCCTGTTGCTCGATAAGGATCGTGCCGCTCGCCTGATACGTCGACGGCAACAGCACGGTCAGCAGCACCGTGACCACGAACGCACCGATCGTGACGGCGAAGAACGTGGTGCGCCGATGCCAGTAGGCGAGCAGCTTTTCGCGGAGGTCGACCGAGGGAGTATCGTGCTGGATCATGATCGTGCCCTCCGGTTCATTCGAAGCTCTTCCAGTCGAATTGGCGCGACAGCAAGAGCGTCGCACCGCTATTGGACGGTGTGAGGCGGGGTGCGCCGTAGGACTCCAAAACATGCGTGACGCTCAGCGTCAGGGTCCAGTGCTCTGTCCAGAGCCACGCCGCCGACAGCGACTCGGTCGTGACCTTGAGTTCGCCCGTGCCTCCCGTGATGATCGGCTGCTGGTATTGGATGCGGTGCAGGTCTCCCGAGAAGGTCCACCGCACGGATGCAGTATAGCTGCCCTTTAGTTCGTAGGAATCCTGCCGGGACAGGTAGGCGAATCCGGACGGCAGGAGCTGGCGAGACGCGATCGCATTGAGGTACCAGAGGCTGGTCTGTCTGATCAGATTGACCGAAAAGATCGTGCCGTTCTGATTACTGTTGATCGTCGCCGGGATCGGGAGACAGAAGCCGAACTGTAGATATTCCGGGTCGCACTCCTCGCCCGCGGCACTATTTTCTGCACGGGAATAGCCGCCACTCGCGGTCAGCGACCAGATTTCCGACAGTTGCCGTGTGAGCCCCAACTGTAGATTCGCGCTCTTGCTTTCCGTCTCGCCGACGAGCGAGTCATAGCGACCGACGCTCGCCGTTGCGGTCAGCTTGCCGAGCTCGCTCTCGGCCCAGGAGAGGCTCGGGCTGATGCTCGAATACTTATAATCGGTGAGCGCGGGAGCGTCGGAGCTCGCGGACTCAGCGTAGCGCACCCGCGACCAATTGAGATCGGTGTCCCAATCCAGCCGTTCGGTCAGCTTGCGATCCCAGTTCAAGTCTTCGCTGAAACTGTCGCGTCGCACGCCGGTCGACCCGCTCAGCAGATAATCATGGTACAGGCTCGAATCGCGCGCGACCGTCGCCGCCGTCGTCAGCACGTCCCGCTCGGTGTCGAACTCGACGCTCGTCGTCAGATGTTCGTAATCCGAATCGATCGAAGAGTAACCCTGGCTGTTGCTGAGGCGAAAGCTCGGGAGCACCGAGAATTTGAAGGCATCGCCGACATAGCTCGCGGGCGCGTCGAGGACCAGTGCGCCATGTTGCTCGGCGGTGTCGGCGATGTTCAGCAGAGCCGGATTGGAGTTGTAGTCGGCGGCAATGCCGATGTCGGGTTGCGAACCCCAGACGCCCGCCTTTGCCGACAGACTAACGGCCGCCACGGCTGCCCCCAGCACGAGGATCGTGGCCCGACGAGCGATCATGGAACGACAACGGTATCACCGTTTTGCAGGAGGATGTTCTGGTCCAGCTTGCGCCCGTGAACAATGTCGTTGTAGTGAAACCTAAGCGAACTCTGATGATCGCCGTCGCGCCGCAGGATGCGGATTCCGTTGAGGTCGGCGAAGGGCGTGGCGCCCCCCGCGAGCGTGAGCGCCTGCATGACGTCGATCGGTCCCGTCAAGGGAAAGTCGCCCGCCCTGGTCACCTTACCGATCACGTAAATGCGATTGCCAGCGGCCGCCTTGACCGTGACGGTGATGACCGCATCTGGAATGTATTTGCGGACGCGCACCTCGAGTAGGTGGGTGAGCTCGCCCACCGTGTGTCCCGCCGCCTCGATCTCACCGGCCAGCGCGAAGGAGATGCCGCCGTCGGGACGAATCAGCACCTCGGACTGAAGATCCGTTTCCTTCCAAACGGAAATCATCAGTAAATCACCGGGACGCAGGCGGTAACGGTCGGAATTTGCGTCCAGCTCGTCGGCGGAAGAGGCGGCGTCCTTGGCCGGCACTTCAGCGGCCGGCACCTCACCGGCCGGCACCTCACCGGCCGGCGTCCCGAGAGCAGGCGACTCTGCATCGGTCGGCACAGAACCGTTTGCCGCCGGATGGACGGCCAGCAGCAACAACACCATGACGAAGTTCGCTATTGGCAACCGCAATGACGACAAGATTGGCACTTCACTTTGGACTTGGGATCGCGAAGTGTAGGGGTCGTTTATGAGAGTTTCATTGCAAACGCACAGAATTCGGCGACGAACGTCATCGCGACGTCAGCGTTATGTCACCGGTACGTTTCACATCGGGAAAAAGAGACGGCCCAGGGTCACAACTCCTGGGCGTCCCACACACAACCCCGGGTCACAACTCCCGGAGCTCACACACAGCTCCGGGGTCACAACTCCCGGAGCTCACACACA
>Ga0116230_10002688_pt1 | contig 17147 bp, 17 predicted proteins | sample S1TSphfallax_3_FD_88678 | JGI IMG/M metagenome (GOLD analysis project Ga0116230, IMG submission 88678) | Host-associated microbial communities from peat moss isolated from Minnesota, USA - S1T2_Fd - Sphagnum fallax MG | ecosystem: Host-associated > Plants > Peat moss > Unclassified | place...
AGACGTACCTCCGTGGCTTCGCCATTGACGGTGAGGGTCTCGATCATCGCTCCTGAATGCAGCGTCGCCAATCGCGGACCCTGCATGCTTTGCTCGGCATAGACGCCGAGCACCAATTCGTCCGTGACATAAGCCGTCGCCGCTCGTGCCATATCGGTCAAGGCCAGCGCCAAGAGCAGCGCGGCCGCGAAATTCACGCGGCGATTCCGGTTTGCTTGAGCAGCGGCCGTACGTCCGGCTCGCGCCCGCGGAAACGCATGAAAGCGTCCATGGCGTCCAAACTTCCGCCCTGCGCAAGGATGGAGTCGCGAAATCGAGCCGCCGTGGTGCTGTCGAACACCCCGGCTTCCTCGAATGCTTCGAACGCATCCGCCGCCAGCACTTCGGCCCATTTGTAGCTGTAATACCCGGCCGCATAACCGCCGGCGAATATATGCGCAAAGTTCGACGGCATCCGATTGAACGGCGCCGCGGGCACCACGGCCACCCGACGGCGCACCCCGGCCAGCGTTTCCGCGACCCTCGCGCCCAAAGCCGGATCGAAGTTCGCATGCAGTTCGAAATCGAAGCTGGCGAGCTCGATCTGCCGCAACGTATCGAGCGCGGCATTGAACGTGCGCGTGCCGAGGAGGCGCTGCAGCATGTCGACCGGCAGCGGTGCGCCCGTGTCCACGTGAGCCGATATGAGTGGCAATACCTCGCGGCGCCACACGAAGTTCTCCATGAATTGACTCGGCAGTTCGACCGCATCCCAAGACACGCCGTTGATTCCCGCGATGCTGGGATACGCCACACGCGTCAGCATGTGATGCAGCCCGTGGCCAAACTCGTGGAACAGCGTCGTGACCTCATCGTGCGTCAACAACGATGGCGCCGCACCCACCGGGGCCGTGAAATTGCACACGAGTTGCGCAACCGGCACCGCCGTACCGGACGGCAACGCTTTGGCGCTCACGCATTCGTCCATCCAGGCGCCGCTGCGCTTTTCGGTGCGTGAGTAGGGGTCGAGATAGAAGCCCGCGACGACGCCGCCGCGGGCGTCGCGCAAATCGTAATAACGCACCGTGGGATGCCATACACCGACGTTGGCGCGCTCGCTCACGGTGATGCCGTACAGCCGCTCTGTCAGCGCAAACAAGCCGGAAAGAACCTTGGGCAGCGGAAAATACGGGCGCAGCGCCTCTTGCGCCACCTTGAATCGGCTCTCTTGCAGTTTCTCGCTATAAAACGCCACGTCCCACGCATTGAGCTTGCGGCCGGCGAACTCTTCCAAATCGGCAAACTCACGACGCCCGGTGGGGAGGCAGCGCCGCGCCAGATCATCGAGGAAGCCGAGTACTTGTTTGCTGCTTTTGGCCATTCGCGTCGCCAACGCGTAATCCGCAAAGCTGGCGAAGCCCAACAGCTGTGCGAGTTCATGACGCAACGGCAGCAATTCGGCAATGATCGGGCCGTTATCGAACCGTCCGGCGCTCGGACCGAGTTCGGATGCGCGCGTGACCCACGCCTCATAGATGTCGCGCCGCAACGGCTCGCTCTCGGCGCTGGTCAGGATGGTCGTGTAAGTGGGTTGGTCCAGTTTGAACAGCCAGCCGGGCTGGTTGGCCTCTCGGGCGTCCGCGGCGGCGCGATCCACCGCGTTCGCCGGCAACCCGGCGAGTTCCGAGCCGTCGGTGACGGTGCGCGTGTACGCGCGGCCGGCGTCCAGCACGTTCTCCGAAAACTTGGTGCCGAGCTGCGCGAGCCGCTGTACGACTTCTCGATAGCGCGCCTTGCGCTCGGCCGGTAAGTCGACGCCGGCCAGGCGAAAGTCACGGAGTGCATTTTCGACGACTTTACGTTGCGCCGGGTCGAGTGCGTCGCCCTCGTGTGCCAATACGTAGGCATAGGCTGCCTGCAGTTCTGCGTTCTGACCGAGTTCGGAAGAGTAGGCGGTCAACAGCGGTATGCACTCGTTGTAAGCCTCGCGCATGGCCGGGGAATTCGCCACCCCATTCAAGTGTCCGATCGGACTGAACACGCGATTCAAGCGGTACGCCAGTTCCTCGACGGGCACGACCAACGACGCAAACGTCGGGGCGCGGTTGGCCGTCAATTCGGCCAGCCGCGCGCGGTTGTCGGCGAGCGTCTTCTCCAAGGCGGGCCGCGCATGGGCCGCCTCGATGCGGTCAAAGGGGGGCAGGGAATCGATTTGCAACAGTGGGTTGTTCACAGCCGCAGTCTATCAGACGCGAGTGACAGGGTATCATTGTGCGTCCCGGAGGCTTTAGGGTGAATGCTTGTCTACCCAGGTTTTTGATCTCATTAGCATCGGCGGTGGCAGCGGCGGCCTCGCCTGTGCGCAGCGCGCGGCCGAATACGGCGCCAAAGCGGCCGTAATCGAATCCCATCGCCTCGGCGGCACTTGCGTCAACGTAGGCTGCGTGCCCAAGAAGGTGATGTGGAACGCGGCGGGAGTCGCGCTGGCGCTTGCGGACGCCGTCGACTACGGTTTCGCGGTCGAAGTGCGCGACAGCGATTGGGGACTGTTGAAGCGCAAGCGCGATGCGTACGTCGAGCGGCTGAACGGCATCTATGCGCGGAATTTGGCCGCGAAGGGCGTGACCCACGTACACGGCACGGCGCGATTCGTCGATGCGCACACCATCGAGGTCGACGGCGAGCGCCTGACCGCGCCGCACATCGTGATCGCCACCGGCGGCGTTCCCGTGGTTCCCGATCTGCCGGGCGCCGAATTGGGCATCACGTCGGACGGCTTCTTCACCCTCGAAGCACGGCCGGCGCGCGTGGCCATCATCGGCAGCGGGTACATCGCCAACGAACTCGCGGGGGCGTTCCATGAACTCGGCAGCGAAGTCGAATCGTTCATCCGCAAGGATCAGATGTTGACGCACTTCGACGTCATGCTGGGCAGGGCACTGATGCGGGAAATGCGGGCGCAGGGTATGACCATTCACGAACACGTCGTGCCGGCCGCATTGCGGCAGATCGACGGCTCCAAAGCCCTAGTCGCGGTGGACGGGCGCGTATTCGACGGGTTCGACTGCGTACTGTGGGCCGTCGGCCGCTCGGCGAACCTCGCGCGGCTCGATCTGGCGGCGGCCGGCGTCAGTGTCGACGGCGCGGGCTTCGTGGTCACGGACGATTTTCAAAACACCAATGTCCCGGGCGTCCATGCCATCGGCGACGTGACGGGGCGTGCGGCGCTGACACCCGTTGCGATTGCGGCCGGGCGGCGCTTGAGCGATCGCTTGTTCGACGGGCGGTCGGATCGGCGCCTCGATTACCGCAACATCGCGACGGTCGTGTTCACGCACCCCCCGATCGGCACCGTGGGGCTCACCGAGAGAGAGGCGCGTGCGCAGTACGGAGATGCGGTCAAAGTGTACGTCACGGACTTCACGCCCATGTATCACGCGATGACCACCCGTAAGTCGCACACCGACATGAAGCTGGTTTGCGTCGGCCCAGAAGAAAAAGTCGTCGGCTGCCATGTGATCGGTGCCGGCGCGGACGAGATGATGCAGGGTTTCGCCGTCGCGATCCGGATGGGCGCGACCAAGCGCGATTTCGACGACACCGTGGCCATACACCCGACGAGTTCCGAAGAACTCGTCACCATGCCATAGGACTGACTGCGATGTCGCTGCGCAGCTACGAAGGCGTCTTTCCCACGCTCGGTGCGCGCGTCTATGTCGACGCGTGTGCACTGCTGATCGGTCGCGTCACCATGGGTGACGATGCGTCGATCTGGCCGTTCGCCGTGGCACGGGGTGACGTCAACCATATCGAGATCGGCGCCAGAACCAACATTCAGGATGGCAGCGTGTTGCACGTGGTCAGCGATCAGCCGTCGGTTCCAGGCGGAATGCCGCTCATCATCGGCGACGATGTCACGGTCGGCCACAAGGCCATGCTGCATGCGGCACGCATCGGCCATCGCTGTTTGATCGGTATGGCGGCGGTGATCCTGGATGGAGCCGTGATCGAGGACGAGGTCATCGTCGCCGCCGGCAGCGTGGTGCCTCCCGGCAAGCGCCTCGCATCGCATGGCCTGTACCTCGGCAACCCGGCCAAGCGGGTTCGCGAATTGACCGCCGAGGAGATCGCGCACCTCAAGTACAGCGCTGCGCACTACGTGAAGGTCAAGGATGTCCACCGGCGGTCCGAGGGGTAAGGCCCGCATGGCAACCGTCCGCGGGGTCCCGCGGTCAGGCGTGCTCGGCCAATGCCTCGAGTACCGTTTGGGTGTGCGGCCGGATGCCGCGCCACAGTAGAAAGGATTCGGCCGCTTGTTCGACCAGCATGCCCCATCCTTTGCACGCCAGGGCCGCACCCTGCGCCGTGGCCCATGCCGTAAAGGGCGTTTGACCGCGGCCGTAAGCCATGTCGTAACACACGGTCTGGTCACCGACCAACCCGTCCGGAAGAACGGGCATTTCGCCGCGCAAACCAGCCGACGTCGCGTTGATGATGAGGTCGAAGGGCTGCACCGCGAGCTCGGCATATCCCGAGCCGCTGACTGCCCCTAAGTCCGCAAATTCGGCGGCGAGCTTCTTCGCCTTGAGAGGTGTGCGGTTGGCGATGACCAACTCACGCAATTCACGCTCGAGCAAGGGTCCGAGGACGCCGCGCACCGCACCGCCGGCGCCCAAGATGAGGACGCGTTGATCCGCGAGCGTCAATTTCAAGTTGCGTTCGAGATCGACCGTCAGTCCAAGCCCGTCCGTGTTGTCACCGAGGAGCGTCGTGTCTTCGAAGAACGCGATGGTGTTGACCGCTTGGGCCCGCGCGGCCCGCGGCGTCAATTCATTCACGAGGTCAGCCGCGGCCTGCTTGTGCGGGACCGTGACGTTGACCCCGCGCACGCCGCTGGTGAACAGTTTCAAGACATCGCGGCGAAAATCCTCGGGTTTGATCTCGAACAACCGATACACGAGACTCTGCGCGGTGGACTTGGCGAACAGTCCGTGAATGAACGGCGACCAGCTGTGCGAGACCGGATGACCCACCAGACCGTATTGATCGGGTTTGCCCTCACCGGCCGCGATGTTCACCGGATCAGCCAGTCCGCGGCGCGCTTGGCGAAGTAGGTCAATATGCCATCGGCACCAGCGCGCTTGATGGAGATCAAGGATTCCAGCGCGACCGCCCGCTCATCGATCCAGCCGTTGCGGGCCGCGGCCATGATCATCGAATACTCGCCACTGACCTGGTAGACGAACGTAGGCATCCCGAACCGGTCCTTGACGCGGCGAACGATGTCGAGGTACGGCATCCCTGGTTTGACCATCACCATGTCGGCCCCTTCCGCGATGTCGAGCGCGACTTCGCGCAGGGCCTCGTCGGAATTGGCCGGGTCCATCTGATAGGTGTGCTTGCCGCCGCCGCCGAGTTGCGCCGCCGACCCGACGGCCTCGCGAAAGGGACCGTAGAAGCTCGAGGCATATTTGGCGGCGTAAGCGAGGATGCGCGTGTGAACCAATCCAGCACTTTCGAACGCGCCGCGGATGGCGGCGATGCGGCCATCCATCATGTCCGACGGGGCGACGACGTCGGCGCCGGCGTCAGCGTGCGACCGCGCCTGGCGAACCAGCGTCTCGACCGTCAGATCGTTCTGGACGTACCCTTTGTCGTCGATGATTCCGTCCTGCCCATGGGTGGTGAAGGGATCGAGCGCCACATCGGTGATCACTCCGAGCAGAGGGAATTCTTTCTTGACCGCCCGCACGGCCGATTGCGCGATGCCTTCCGGGTTCCAGGACTCGCGTGCGTCCAAAGACTTTTTCTCGGTCGGCGTGACGGGGAACAGTGCGATCGCCGGGATCTTGAGCCTCACGAGGCTCTCGCACTCGCGCAGCAACTCGTCCACCGAGACGCGTTCGACGCCGGGCATCGAAGCGATGGGCTGGCGCTGTTTGCGGCCCTCGACGACGAACATCGGGTAAATGAGCGCGTCGGTGGTGAGCTGGGTCTCGCGCATGAGCCGACGCGAAAAGTCGTCGCGCCGCATGCGCCGCATGCGGGTGTTCGGGAATGTATTGGGAGGAACTGCAGTCATCTTCGATGTGACTCCGGGTGCCGATGCCATGGACGATATAGTAATTCAGTTACACCCCGCGGATTCGCATTTAGAAGGATCCGGCTGTGGCACCCGACTCTTCCGCAGCCACGAAAACGTCGCGACCGGTGGCTTCACGGCCCACCCCGAACAAGGGCTGCAGAAGACGAACCCGCCGGATCAAGTCGTAAGCCAGAAAGCAGGAGGCGGTGGTGGTCGCGACCAACAAAACGCCCTCCACCGGAGGCGCCAGGTTGGCGGGCTGCAAGGTGTGGGCGAGCACGATGATCACGGTCTGGTGCAGAATGTAAACCGGGAAGATGGCGGCGTTGAGATAGCGACGTGCGGCGTTGTCGCGCATCCAGTGGCGGTGCGCGAAGCCGAGCACCGCTGCAATGGCCAGCCACTGCTGTGCACCGTAAACGGCGCGCATGACGAGCATCAAAATCTTCGGCGGTGCGGCCGCCGCGGCGGCATAGACCCCGGAGTAGGTACACAGCAAGGACCAACCGAGGATCGCGCCGCCCAGCGTATGCCAGCGAAAACTCTGCAGCGCCTTCCATGGAGCATGCGTTCCGGCCAGTGCGAAGCCGAGCAGGAACACGGCAAAGTAATTGGCGTGACTGTACCAGTCGCCTACCAGCGCGCGATTCTGCGGAAATCGCGACGCCAGTCCGATGCACGCGGCGGCCAGGAACGCGATCGGCCAAATGATGACTCCAAGACCTGCCAGGTCACGCTCGGCCCGCCGCCTGAGCCAGGGTATGGCGCGCGGCGCCACCGACACGAGCATGAATAACGCCAAGGTGTAAACCCACAGGTAGGCCACGAACCACAGATGGTTCCAGGTTGGCAAGATGAGGCAGTTTTCTCGGCAAAAGCCATGATAACCGGTGATGTAGAGCTGGTAGAACTGCGCGAAGCCGCCGCGGTAGCCGAGCTTCTCCACGACCTCCAAATAGGCCTGGGGCGGCACGATGACGAGCATGCCGAATGCCAGCGGGATCAGCAGCCTTGCCGACCGCGAGCGCATGAAATGTCCGCCGCCGCGGGCCAACAGGTACGCGGTCGCCACCCCCGACACGAGGAACAGCAGCGAGAGCCTCCAAGGCGATGTGAGCATCATCAAAGGCTCAATGGTCGAGGAAGCATGGGGACTCTTGACGGGAAAGTCCCAGGTCACATAGTACATGCCGACGTGATAGAAAATCAGCAGCAGGAAGGCGACGATTCTCACCCAGTCCAGGTCATACCGGCGTGGTCCCAAGTCTGCCTCGAACGCATATCCCGCCATCGGATCTCCCGTTACCCATGAATGCGGCTTGCCGCCTCGAAGCTGAACTCTATGGGCTGCGCGGCGAACGCGCTACTGTCGCAGGCGGGATATTATGTATTGCTCACCCGAGCATGGCCTGCAGCTCCCGCAGCGGCGGCGTGTCCGCCAGTTGCTCCGGCCGTAGGAGGTGCCATTGAATGCCGTGCGGCCGCGGGCCACGCGCGGTCGTGATGAAGCGAGTGGGCGTTGCGATGTGATCGACCAAGATGTCGGTTTCACCCGGGATGAGGGCATCCTCGACGACTTGCACGTCGTGCACGACGGCGGTCACGGCAGTCGTATCGCCGGCCAGCCCCAGGTCGGTGAACATGCCCCATTCGAGGTCGAAGAAACCGTGACCTTTACCGAAACGTACACCGTTCAACGACACCGCGGATGCGCCGGTCACCATGAAGTCGAACGGTCCGCGCGCCGCCAGATCTGCGAGGGTGACGGGTCTGCCGAAATGTTCCAATCCGTCCAACCACGCGGCGTAACGTGATTCGCCGGGGGCGAGCGTCGACGGGTCGAGCAACACGAAGCCGCGATGAATACCGTACGTGGAAACGACCAGTGTCTTGCCGTCGTCGAGCATGCGCCGGCGCAAGTCGACCAAGCCATTGTCGGGTGTCACGAAAGCATATCGGCCGTGATCGTAGAACGGCTGCGTCACCAACCGATCGATCGCCCGTTCGCTGCCGACGAAATCCGGAATGTATTCGGCGAAATTGAGATGGAAACGCGAGTCCGGCTTCGCGACCGGGCGAAGTTTCTGCCAAATCTGCTGGCGGATCTCCGTCGCTCGGCTACCTGGCACCTCGCCGCCCATTCAATCCGCCGCAAGGGTGAGCTGGGCATCGCGCGCCCGAAACCGCGTCAGGCCGGCATACACCAACATAGACACCGGAAACCCCAGCAGCCAACTCAAGTCGGCGCCCCCCAGCGCCAGCGCGAATGGGCCGTCGTACACGGGAGAGCGCATGGTCGATGCGGCCGCCAGCATGCCTACGATCAGGGCGATACACCCGGGCAGGTTGAAACCGTGCCATCCCCAATACCGACCCGCGGCGCGAGCTTTGCTGTGGATGGCGCGCGAATCGAACCGGCCGCGGCGCAAGAGTCCGTCGCAGATCCAGACACCGCCGAACGGACCGACCCACACCATCAGCAGGGCAACGAAATCATTGAGAGCCGTCGTGAAGTCGTGGACGAACAGTACATACAGCGCGAGCGCCGTCGCGACGATGACGTCGAGCGCCGTTGCGAAGTGGCGATGCAACTTCAGGCCCACGGCCTGCAGGGTCAAGCCCGAGGAATAATACGTCGGAACGGAATTGGCGATCGAACCGCCGATCACCGCGAGAATGTATACCAAGAAAAGCGAATTCGGAACGAAGGGCGCGAGTCCCGCCACGGGATCGCACATGCCACCGAGAGTGGCGCAGAGCGCACCCATCAGCGTCAATGCCAGACCGGGTATGTAGCTCGCCAAAAACACGTGCCAAAAGATGGCCCTTGCCGGCGTCTGCGACGGCAGGTAGCGCACCCAATCCGGACCATTGAACAAGAACGACAGCGGATTCGACGCGATGATGGCGCAGGCCGTCAGGAAAGCGGCGACGGTGGCGCCGGGCGACAGGACGGCATGGGCTGCTGCCGCTTTGCCGAGATCGATCTTGCCGACGACGCATGCGAATACGATGATGAGCGCGGCGCTCACCAGCACGGCGAAGATGCGCTGGAACCAGACCATGGTAGCGTGACCCCAGACGGCAATGCCGCCACACAAGATCAACAGCACCACGACCGCGAGCACCTTGCCCACCGCGCCCGGATCAGCCCAACCCAGCCAATGAAATAGCGCGAGCAGCGCCTCGACGCCAAAGATCGTATTGATGACCTCGAATGCCACCGAGGCAACCCACGACAGGGCAGCATTCGGCAGATTACCGCGCATGCCGAATACCGCACGCGTCAGCGTATTCACGGGCAGTCCGGCGCGCACCGCGACGATGGATCCGAAGGCCAGGGTTGCATACGCGAGACCGCCGACTGCACAGGCCGAGAGTACCCACCACAGCCGCAGACCCGCGGCGACCGCGAGCGCGCCCAACGCAAAGGACAGCAGATTTACGCTGTTCGCCACCCAAAACAAGTCAACCTGGCGCAGCGTCATGTTGCGCTCGGACTCTGGGATATGATCGAAGCCACGCAGCTCGACGGCAAAGAGGTCGTTGCCGTTGGCGATCATGGATTCGTTTTCACGCATAAGGCTCCACGGGTTTATCTTATGGGTAGCACCGACATCAATCCCAGGTGTTTCACGAACGGATCGAAGTCTCGATCGCTGTAAAGCAAACTTAAGCCTGTCTCAATGCAGCAAGTGGCGATCAGCGTATCGATGGTCTTTCTGATCGTGATGCCCTGTTTCCTCAGGGCACGATAATTTCGGGCCGCCTGAATGGCGATATCTTTGCCAACCAGATCGACGACGGGCAAGGATGTCATCAGCCGCTTCCCTTGCTTGAAGTCCTCGTCGTTCATGAATCCCTGGAGCACCTCGGTCAGAACCAAATCTCCGGTCGCGAGAGGCTCCACTCCTAGCAGCGCGTCTAACCTATCGGTTTCGGGGCCGGGCATGCCTCGAAAATAGTCAATCCAGACACTCGAATCAACCAATATCATTTGTCCGATCGCATGCTATCGAGATCCCCGTTCCATTTGAGTTTGCCGCGAAAGCCTCGAATTTGGTCTTGTTTGCGAAGACGCACGATGGTGCGCAATCCCAGTTCGACGGCCTCGCGTTTGGTTTTCAGTCCGGTCAGTCGGAGCGTTTCCTGCATTAATTTTTCATCGATGACGATGTTGGTGCGCACGATGTGTATACCTCATACAAACTTTACACATGCTAGCTTCATCCAAACGCCACCGCAAATTTGATGATTGGCCTGCACGTCTAGATTATGGCCGCGCCGTTTGCCGGCATTCGGAAATGAAATCCCCGCTCGTCCGGTCACCTGGATGTGACTTCAACCTCAACCTCTGAATATGACTTGGCCCTGCGGGCAGCGGCGTTTGGATCGCGCGGGTCGCCGGTCCGGCAGCGTAACGCGCTAGTATCGTCGGGAACCAAGCTGAGGCCGGGTGCAGATTCAACCATGCAGGATTCGTTGGCGAGAAATCCCGAGCGCGCTCGCTTCGAGGCGTTGTGCCAGGCGCTGCGGCCCGACCTGCTGAGGTTCGCTTTTTGGCTATCGCGCGACCGTGCGGTGGCGGAAGACGTCGTGCAGGAAACCATGCTCCGCGCGTGGAAGGCGCAGGATTCGTTGTTGGAGCCCGGCGCCGCCAAGCCCTGGTTACTGACCATTATCCGGCGCGAGTACGCGCGGACTTTCGAGCGCAAGCGCTTCGTCACGGTGGATGTCGACGAGCTGATCGCGCAGGAGGAGCCGATGCTCGCGGCCGCGGACGATCAGGAGTTGGCGGAGCTGCGGGCGGCGATGTTCAAACTGCCGGACGAGTACCGGGAACCCCTCGTGCTGCAGGTATTGATGGGGTATTCGACCGCCGAAATTGCCGCTGAACTCGAGCTGACGACGCCGGCGGTCCTCACGCGCCTGTTTCGCGCTCGCAAGCGGCTGCGCGAATTGTGCGGCGAAGACACTCGACTGGATCCGGACGAATGATGGACTGCACCGCCTATCGTAAGTCGTTGTTGGCGGATCCGGAGCATCCCAGTGCGGCGATGAGCGGGCATGTTGCGGACTGCCCCGACTGCGCCGCTTACACGGAGCGCCTACTGCGGTTCGAGTCGCGTTTCGAGCGCGCTTTGCGGGTCACGGTGGCGAAGGCTACCGCCGCGCCGCCCGCCACGCCGGTCATCGGCGTCGCGGCGTCAATCAGCCCGCGAAGAGGGCCGCATCGGGTTCGAGGATTCGCCATTGCCGCAAGCGTGCTGCTGGGGGTTTCCGCCGTGGTGGGTCTGTGGCTGGCCGCGCCGGGACGCACTCTGGCTGCCGCGGTCGCCCTGCACATGTCCGAGGAGCCGAATGCCTGGGCGCGGACGGAGGTTCCAGTGCCCGCATCGCAACTCGACGAGGTCATGCGCGAGTCGGGCATGCATTTGAAATCCGCCGCCGGACTCGTCAGTTATGCGAGCAGCTGTGAATTTCGCGGGTACCGTGTGCCGCACCTGGTCGTGCAGACCGGTGGCGGTCCGATCACCGTGATGGTGCTCTCCCACGAGTCCGTGCCGAGAGAAGTCCACTTCGATGAACTGGGCTACCGCGGCATGATCGTGCCCGTTCCCGGCCATGGCAGCCTTGCCGTGCTCGAGCGCTCGCCAGCCGCCAGCGCCAAAGCCATCGACGCGGTAGCCGCGCAAGTCTTGGGTGCGATCGATTGGACGAGTGCGCGCGCGCACTGAGATATTAAAGGCCGATTTTGCCGAGCAGATCCACCAACCGACGTGAACTCGCCGCCAGCGTCGGATGATCCACCTCGAACAGCACGGCAATTTTCTCCAAGCGATCGGGTAACGACCCGTCCGCTAGCTCGGCCGCCGGGCGGACCGTCAAGCGCTTGATGTCGTCCAACAGCTCGGCGAGCAATTGGCTCGACTCGGCATCGAGCTGCGGCGCTGTTTGCAGGTCTGCGTGCAGTTTCTGGAGGTGATCGCGTAGCAGGTTGGGATCCATCAGTCGGTTCCTTCGAGAAGTGTGGGCATCATTGTGCCATCCGCTCCGGCGTCAGGCGGCTTATCTCGACGTAGCCTGCCCCGGCACCGGCCAACGCGCCATGAATGGCCGCATAGGCCTCGCGCAGATAGTCGTCCGCGCCGTATGGGGGATTGACGATCACGAGGCCGCTACCGGCAAGGCCCACACCCGCGTCGTCAGGATGAATCGCCAGATCGGCGCACAGCATCTTCGGTATGCCGAGCGCCTCGAAGCGCGCGTGCACGCGGCTACGTTGCGTCGCGCTGCGGATCGGATACCACAGCAGATACGTGCCATGCGACCAGCGGCGATAGGCCTCGGCGAAGGCATGTAGAAGCGTTTTCAATTCGTCCACGCTCTCATAAGGCGGATCGATGATCACGAGACCGCGCCGCTCATCGGGTGGGAGGAAGGCCTTGAGCGCTGCGTAGCCATCGCCGATTTCGGTGCGTATCCGGCCCTCGGATTCGACCTCGCGCATCGCGGCGCGCGCCTCGGCGGGCAGCAATTCCACGAACAAGGCGCGGTCCTGGGGTCGAAGCGCGCCGGCGATCAGGGCGGGCGATCCCGGGTAGCGCGCGAGCCGTTTGCCGCGGCGGCCGTGAATCGCGCCGAAGTATCCGGCCAACACTTCGCTTCCCGAGGCGTTCTCGATCAAGCGCTGTATGCCCCGCTCCGCTTCTCCGGACTTTTTGACCTCGGGCGCTTGCATGTCGTAATAGCCGCGCCCGGCATGCGTGTCCATGGCAAAGAAAGCCGCGTCCTTGCGCTTCAAGGCGTCGAGGCAGTACACCAGGCCGACGTGCTTGGCTATGTCGGCAAAATTCCCGGCGTGGTAGACGTGTCGATAATTCATCGCGACCGGCATTGTGCCTGTCTTGCGGGGGCGAAGTCGCCGTTCCTCGCAGCAGGTGCCTATGGATTCGCGCGTAGATCCGCGAGAAAGTCTCGCGGGCGCAGGAAATCGTCGTAGAGTCGAGCTTCGGGCGAACCGGGTTCGGGATGCCAGTCGTAATCCCAACGAACGCGCGGTGGCAGCGACATCAGGATCGATTCCGTCCGGCCGCGTGATTGCAGCCCGAACAACGTGCCACGGTCGTAAACCAGGTTGAATTCGACGTAGCGGCCACGGCGGTACAGCTGAAACTCCCGTTCCCTCTCGCCCCACGGCATATGGATGCGGCGCTCGACGATGGGCAGGTAGGCCTCGAGGAAATGATCGCCGACGCTCTGCATGAAGCGGAACGAATGCTCGAATCCGCCCTCGTTGAAGTCGTCGAAGAATAGGCCCCCGACGCCGCGGGTCTCGTTTCGATGCGGCAGAAAGAAATAGCGATCGCACCAATCCTTGAATTTCTCGTAGACGCCGGCACCGAACGGCTCACAGGCGGCGCGCGCGGTCCGGTGCCAGTGCAGCACGTCCTCATCGAAGGGATAGTACGGCGTCAGATCGAAGCCGCCGCCGAACCACCAGACGGGCTGCCCGTGCGACGGTGTCGCCACCAGAAACCGGACGTTACAGTGAGTCGTCGGGGCATACGGATTGCGGGGGTGAAACACCAGCGACAAACCCATGGCCTCGAACGGTGCGCCCGCGATCTCGGGCCGCAGGTTCGATGCGGACGCGGGCATTGCGGCGCCGAACACGTGCGACACGGACACGCCCGCGCGCTCGAATACGCTGCCTTCGGCGAGAATACGGCTCTCGCCGCCACCGCCCTCGGGACGCTGCCAGGCGTCGCGCCGGAACTTGACGGTGTCGAGGCCTTCGACGGCCGACGTGATGCGATCGTGCAATGCTTGAAGGTAGTTTTTGACCTGCGGGGCGGCGTCAGCCATGACGCGTCAGGACTTCTTTGCGGCGGGGCTTTTCTGGGCGCCCGCCTTGGCCTTTGTTTTGGCCTTCGCTTTGGCCTTGGGCTTGGACAGGGGCTTGGCGGCGCCCTTGGAGGTCGCTTTTACGCGCGGCGGCGCCGTGGATTCCAAGGGTGCCGTCTTGTCGGCCGCCGACTTGGAGATTTTCGCAGCCAATTTCACCGGAACTCCGGCGGCGTCCGGCTTCTTCGCCGGTGCACCCCGGGCGTTCTTCTTGCCCCATTTGCCGAACGTACGCACCGGCGCCGCCGCGAGCAAGTCCTGGCATTCCGCCAGCGTCAAGCTCTTCGGATCCTTGTCCTTGGGTATCTTGGCGTTGCGTTCCTTGTCCGTGATGTAAGGGCCATAGCGACCGTTCAACACCTGAATCTTCGCATCCGGAAAATCCAGGATCAGGCGGTTGGCATCCGCGATTTCCTTCTCGCGGATGACTTCGAGCGCGCGCTCGCGCGTGATTTCATAGGGATCATCGGTCTTGAGCGAGACGTATTTCGAGCCGTACTTCACGTAGGGACCGAACCGGCCGACATTGGTCGTGATGTCCTCGCCTGCGGCGGTGACCCCGAGCTTGCGCGGCAGCTTGAACAGTTCGATCGCTTCGGCGAACGTGATGAGGTCCATTTTCTGACCCGGCCGCAAGCCGGCAAACTTCGGCTTGTCCGCGTCGTCCTTGGTGCCGATTTGCACGAAGGGTCCGAACCGTCCCATGCGCACGGTCATCGGCTTGCCGCTCGCCGGGTCGATGCCGAGCTCGCGGGCCTGGGCGACCTCCTCGCGGCTCACGGAGGTCTCGGTGTGGTGTACGAGATCGATGAAGGGCTTCCAGAATCGCTCGAGCAGCGGCACCCACTCCTGCTCGCCGCTGGCGACCGCATCGAGCGAGTCCTCCATCTTTGCGGTGAAATCGTAATCGACGTAAGTCGTGAAGTACGAGGTCAGGAAACGGCTGACGATCTTGCCGATGTCGGTGGCGGTGAACCGGCGGCTCTCGATTTCGACGTATTGGCGGTCGCGCAGCGTCGAGATGATGGACGCATAGGTCGACGGCCGGCCGATGCCGTATTCCTCGAGGGCCTTGACCAGAGAGGCCTCGGAGAAGCGGGGCGGCGGTTCGGTGAAATGCTGGCTCGGCACCACTCCGAGGAGTGTGACGTGATCACCCTCCTTCATCGGCGGCAGCACGTGATCGGAGTCGTCCTGCACGACGTCGTCCATGCCTTCTTGATACACCGACATATAGCCGGGCTTGACCAAAGTGGAGCCGTTCGCGCGCAGCACCGTGCGCGGCAGCGCGTCAGGTGACGCGTTGGTCGCGACGGCGTGTTGTTCGTGGGTGCCGGCCAGCATTTCCACGGCGACGGTATCGAACACGGCGGGTGCCATCTGGCAAGCCACGGTACGCTTCCAGATCAGCGAGTACAGGCGGAATTGATCGGCATCGAGATACTTCTCGATGTCGCCCGGTACGATGTCCACGGAGGTCGGACGAATGGCTTCGTGCGCCTCCTGCGCGTTCTTCGACTTGGTTTTGAAAACCCGCACCTCGTCCGACAGGCCTTCCTTGCCATACAGCCTAACGATCGTGTCGCGGATCTGCGCCACCGCCTCCTGTGCGACGTTGAGCGAGTCGGTGCGCATGTAGGTGATGAGACCCACCTGGCCATCGCCGATATCGACGCCTTCGTATAATTGCTGGGCCGTGCGCATGGTTTTCTGCGCGCTGAACGCGAGCTTGCGCGCGGCCTCCTGCTGCAGGGTCGATGTGGTGAACGGCGCCGCAGGGTTGCGCCGCCGCTGTTTGCGATCGATCTCGAGCACCGTGAGCACGCCCTGCGCCGCCTCGCGCAGCGTGCGCTCGACCTTAAGAGCCTGTTCCGCGGTGGTGAAGCTGAACTGTTCGACCTTGGCGCCCGCGTACTCAACGAGCTTGCCCGGGAACTTCTGCCCGGAATGCTCGAGTTCCGCGTCGATGGTCCAATATTCGCGCGCAACGAAGGCGGCGATCTCATCCTCACGCTCGCAAATCATCCGCAACGCCGGACTCTGCACCCGGCCGGCCGACAGTCCGGGACGCACTTTCTTCCAGAGCAGCGGCGACAGATTGAAGCCCACGAGGAAGTCGAGCGCCCGGCGGGCCTGCTGAGCGTTGACCAAATCCACGGACAACTCGCGCGGCTTGGCCATGGCCTCGCGCACCGAATTCTTGGTGATCTCGTAAAACACCACTCGCGCGACGCTTTTGCCTTCGAGCTGGCCCAGAGATTTCAGGAGTTCGTACAGGTGCCAGGAAATGGCCTCGCCCTCGCGATCGGGGTCGGTCGCGAGAACCAGCGAGTCGGCTTTCTTGAGGGCGCGCGAGATGGCGTCGACATGCTTTTGGTTGCGTTCGACCACCTGATACTTCATCGCGAAGTGATGCTCCGGGTCGACGGCGCCTTCTTTGGGCACGAGGTCACGCACGTGCCCATAGGATGCGAGCACCTCGAAGCCCTTGCCCAGATACTTCTTGATGGTCTTCGCCTTTGCAGGCGATTCCACGATAACGAGATGGCTGCCCAAAATGATGTACTAGGGTCGGCTAGTGCAAAGCGTCGGAGCGCTCTTCGAAGACCAGGTCTTCCATCTGAGCATAGGCGGACTCTTGGCCCGGTTGGCTGAACAGCACCATGAGAACGACCCACTTTACTTGTTCGATGTCTATCTCATCGGCCTCGAGCGCCATCAAGCGATCGATGACCAGCTCGCGCTGCATGGCGGACAGGATCCGCACGTTTTCCAAATACATCAGGTAGCCCCGAACGTCGGTATCGAGACGCAACAACTCCTGCCCGCTGAAAATCCGCACGGCGCGCGCGGTGGCCTCGGCAACCTTGCCCAGCTGCTCGCCCGACAAACCGTCGAGCCACTCCAAGGCGCGTTCGATGTCGGCTTCGGCGAATCCCGCCTTGTCCAGCTCGAGTTTCAAAGTGTCGCGATCCGGCCGCGCTTCATCGTCGGTACTCATGTAATTCTCGAAAAGATAGATGAGCAAATCGAGAACGTTATCTTTCACCTCCGGCTCTCCTGTAGGCGACTCGGGAGTAGCGGCCCCCGGGGGCGGCCTGAACGTGGCCTTCGAGCTCGAGGATCAGCACCATCGAGGACACGGCTTCTGGTTTGAATCCGGTACGCACGACCA
>Ga0116230_10002690_pt1 | contig 17141 bp, 14 predicted proteins | sample S1TSphfallax_3_FD_88678 | JGI IMG/M metagenome (GOLD analysis project Ga0116230, IMG submission 88678) | Host-associated microbial communities from peat moss isolated from Minnesota, USA - S1T2_Fd - Sphagnum fallax MG | ecosystem: Host-associated > Plants > Peat moss > Unclassified | place...
ATGTTTTTTTGTGGCACAAGCGTTTTCAACTACAAGGTTGTTAGGCCAACAACGTAAAAGGACGTCCCAAGATGTGATGTCCACTTGCCAAAGATTTCAAATCTAGACATCATTGATAAAAAATCAAATCAAGATGGGCATTATGATTTGTAGATGTCGTGATGAGGTTTGGTCAATGTGAAAAATTTGTCAATACAATAGGAGATGATGGGCGGGAAATGTGTGGGATAAAGGATAATGTGTAGGATGGGGGATTTATGAGAACAAATGGCTTGTCACACAAGAGCTTTGCCCTACATGTTTGTAACATTTTGTGGTTTTATCATGGTGAAAGCAATAATGTAAACTCAATGGTTCATTTTAGTCTATGATTGGAACTTATTGGCATAATATTGACCATAGTTGGTAAAACTAATTTTTTTCTTAAAAAGTTTTTGTTAGCTAATTTGAAATGAAATTGGTGACACGGTTTGACAATTTGTATGCAAAGTAAATAGGTTTGTAATCTAACCAGGCTTTTGTTGTTATTGAAAAACATTGGGAATCAGTAGCATTACACCAAACATGATCAAGTTGTGAGCCATAAATTGTAATGTTTCGTTGAAATTGAAGTACCATTTTTTATTGTGACATGAATTGGGTTAAATTTTGTGTACTTTTACTTATTTTATCTAGCATATTCACATTGAAATCTCCTAAAACAATAGTTGGACAATTTTGGGGAAGAATGAGCATGGTTTGTTTTAATGCATTGAAAAAACGTGTTAATGGTAATGTAAAGGGTTTGTGTATAGCAATAACATGAATTGCGTGTCGACTTTGGTTGTTGAAAGTTGTTATAATTATTTCTAAACCTAGGTAAAAATTGGCATTTGTTGGGTACAAATTAATATGTTTATTGTATAATAACACGGTGTCCATACTACCATACACCATAAGTGATTAATATTTTTTTGTATGTGGTAGGGAATGGATGATGTCAAAATCATTGGACTTCAATCTTGTTTCGTTGAAACATATAAATTAGGATGATTTTAGGTTGTGATCATTGTCAATATTAGTAACATGAAGTGGTAGAGCCTAGTGTTTAATGATTAGATTATGGCATGTGTTTTACAAAGTAGTGACAATCTTGTTATTGTTAATTTCCATGCAACTTTTGTACGAAGTTGATGCATTTCTTCCATTACACAAACATTGACCTTAAAATTATTTTTTGCAAGGGAGCCAATAAATATAGGTTTTCTTATGTACGAATTTAATATAACATTGTATAAGTAAGGCCATGTCGATGTGTTGTTCCAATTGGGTCAAATGCCACATAATCTAATGTGAGACCTTGTGAGATCTATGAGTTGTGTGAACAACAACAGGTTATATAAGAAATTATGCATGGATGATCAAATGGCTTGAATTAGCACCTATTTGGATTTCTTTGGAAATGGGTTGGATAGGTGTCCAAGTGTGTTCAATTTTTGCTAAATATAAATATTGATTTTTAACTCATGTATTTTGAGTTTGAAAATTGAATACATATAAGATATTCATTATTGGGGAGTGATGTTACAAATTTAAATATACCATTAACACCATTGAAAAGTTCATCGCGTGTGGCATAGTTTCAAACACATAACTTTCACAAACATTCCCAATTTCAAACGTATTTGACAATGTAAACTTGCAACATGGTTGGGATTTTCTTATAAATTAAAGTGCAAAGGAAATGCATCATGATGATGATATTTTGCATTAAAAACATACACTCGTCCACTAGTATGTTGAAATACATATTCATTTCATATTTTTGTGGCTTTATTTATGTAATATGAAAAGGGGAATTGGAGGTCATTTGGGGGTGTTTTAAAACATATTTCATTAAGGGTGGACATATCATTCTTAATGTGTGCAGAAGTACAAAATTATTTAAAATTCTAACAACTTGTTCATTTATTTATTACATAACTTGATGCAATTCATAACATTGAATACAATAAACCAAAAAAATTATACTAAAAATTTTGGGGAGTTTTATTTTGGTTTAAAGACCCAAGAAAAAGAGTCACGAACTAGAGGTATTTAATGCAAATTGCCAATAATAATGACATCTAAATTACCAAAGAAATGGCGGTTTGTTTAATTAATGGCTCTAAGTCTATAATGTATGAAAGAAAATATTTTATTACCAATGAGGGATATTTCATCAATGACCAATAATTTGAGATCAATATACTTTTTGATAAAATGTCTAAACATTCAAATGTCAAAGATGGTAAATGTTTGCAATTTAAGGGAATATTTAATGTTGAATGGATTGTGGTGCCATCTATATTGAAACTTGTTTTACCAATGTAGGCCATGAATAGTGTTTTTTGTTTTGGTGGATCAACATGTAATTCTTTGTTGTAATGATGCAATAGGCCTTGTATAATGAGTAGTAATGTAAATGTTTTGGTAGTACCAACTCCACCTATCAAGAACAAATGAATTGGTTTATCAAGTTGTGTCCTTTTAAGGTATATGCAATCACCAAAGATTGCTCATTGTTTTTAATTGAATTTTTGAACAAGATAATAATAATTTTTATTTAAAATGATATCATTTATTTTTTCAAAAGTGTTTGGAATAATGAATAAAATTGTTTGTGGTTGAATATGTGTGTCTAGTGTTATATCACAAACTTCAACATTGGAATTAAATATAATTGGTGTTGATGTTGTTTGATCATTTACCAAAAACAATTGTCTATCCATATGTTTTCATTGTTGACACAAACTAAATCATGAGCTTTAGTTTTTTAAACAAAACTATTTGTTTAGGTTTTTGTTCAAATTTGGAAATTGATATATGAACTTTGATATGGTTTGTATGATGGATTTTTCATGAGTCATGTATGTAGAATGCCATGTGGGATGACCATCTAGTTGATAATCTTCTAAGTTTAAAAACGAATGAAAGATAAAAAGTTGTTCTCAATAATAATTTTCTAGGTCTTTATGTTTGTTATAGTGAGCAAAATAAATAATTTGAGGTGTATGAAGTTTTCTTTTCTTTTCTTTTTTGCAAAAAAATACTATGTAGCAAATTCATTAAATATATATATATATGATGATGGACAATTCATCTACTTGTTAATGATTGAAAGTGATTTAATGTCTTTAGATTTATCAAGAGGGAGGTTTTGTAGTTGTTTATTTGATTTTAGTACAAATGTTTGTTCAAATGGTGGGGATGTGTTCATGAAAATCCATTTGCGTGATGAATGGTACAAAAGAATAAAGAGCACTATGTAAATTGCAAGTTGTGCAGACATTTGTTGTGCATTCAAAAATGCATTGCCTTTTTTTTCGTACTAATTACATTTTTGTTTCCATGTTGGGAATAATTTGTAATTGTTTGAAATTCTTTTGTAATTGTTTTATGTACCTTTGTAACATATGACGTGCAATAATTAACTACTACATAAAGGTCCAAAATGAACTACACATCAGTATTCGCACCCCAAAGTGGGCTAGCATTTATGCCAAAAACATTTGTTTAAACATCGTTTACATTTATGTTTTAAAATAATGTAGGTCTTTAAATGAATTTCTTAATGTTTTTATATATGTTGAAAAATCAAAGTTTAATTTCTATAAGAATTGATTGAAAGACATTGGATTATTCATTTCAAGTTCTAACAAGGTTATGAATTTTTTTGGCAAATTTTTGTAAGATCTTTTGTGATTTCTTCACATGTAGATGATTGATCAAAGGGTTCCAAATTTTTTTGTAGAAGGCAAAGGTGGAAGAGGGTAATGGAAACAACACATAGCTTCGTTTTTTTTTTCAACATGTGCATTTGTGTCGATGTGTTTGTGGGTCTTGAAGATCTTTTGGAAGTAAACATACATCACATGTTATGTATTTGTCAATAAAAGGTACAATTTCATTGTTATCGTGTACACCATAAATTGGTGCATTTTTAATCCATAAAATATCGTGTTCATGTTCACTTCCCCTATTTTGGAATTTTGTTACATAATAAAAGTCTTGTACAACATCAAATATTGATGAGTTTGTTTTACATAAATGTCTAAATGTAGGCATGTTTGGTGGTCATAATATTATGCACAAGTTACAAGGTTAACTCTCAGTAAATGTGTTATATTCTTGGAGTCAAGTTTGTTGAAATTGTTATGGACATCAATGAAACCTTTGTCAAGATGATGTAATACCTACTTTCAACAGTTGTAAAAGTCACCAAAAAAATTGGTGGACCTAGTTGTCATATCATGGCAAATACATTTTTTGTTAAGTTTTTAAAGTGGTCTAGTGAATATCGTTATTGAACTAAATCGAGATAACCAATGTTTGATCATAACAACTTATCTAAATTTGGTTTATTTGCTACTTGTTTAGTGGTGAGCTCACGACCATGAAGTTGCCCTTTATGAATCTATATTCAACATGTTGTTCATACTACTTGTATTAAAACTTTGACAACTTAAAAAAACAAGTTTGGAATATGTCTAGCAAATTTGTGGTATTTATGGATTAATTGATCCCAAAATTTTCAATTTCTTGATATGTGTAATGTGATGGGATACATTGAACATGATGGTTTTCGAAGAATAAAGTTGGATAATTGAGTTATTCACTATGTTGATCTTGAAAGAGGCTAAGAGGTTTATAGTCTTGGCTTGGTGCCATTGTGAGGATTTCATCATCAATTTGATTTGATGTTAAAAAGTTTTGGATCAAATTATCTATTGTAACATCATTGAAAACTTCTTCAAAACTATTTTTTTGGTATGACGATGTTGTATAAAAATCCATATTACCGCAAAAATTATTGTCTTTTCATTGTTTTGATACATTAAACATGTTGAAGCATAATGCTTGTATTGATATGTTAGCATCCACATATAAAGGAGTTTTCAAAAAAAAATTAATGCATACATAATTTGATTTGGCTGAATGTTACTAAATGTGTGAAAGGAATTATATTCAAGTTCATTTTTGATAATTAAACCAGATGTTGTTTCATCGTTTGATAATCGTGGTAAAACTGATTGAATTATATTTAAATTTGAAGGAACATTGATCACACTCCCATGCATTTTGAATTGCCCATATCCTTGAACTTGACAAATTTCTGCAAATGTTTGTTTTAGAATGATGAATATATATTTTAATTCAAACAATATTGATACAAATGGAATATGATTTTTTTTAAAAAAAATTGTTGGTACCAAGAAATTTGGAAAATCTTTTCCATGTAGGTATCTTTTGTAGTTGTTGCAACTAAATTAAACCAATGATATTTTTTGGGTTTACATTCAATAAAAAAGGTATATATGGTAGATAGTTTATATACATGTTTCTTTGTAAGATGAGTGGCTTGTTTCTTGAACCAAAGTTGATGAGAAAACATGCAAGGTCAAATTGGAGCGTCATTTAGTTTTTGTTGGAACATTTCAATGAACATTGAATCACCTATTGTCATATTATCAACATTTTTTTGAATTGATGGAAGACACATTACGTTTATTGCCATGCAAATTGTTATCTAAGTTATCTTTTATAGGTGGTAATGGTAAATTGTTGAACTTATGTGAAGATTTTATGTTCAAAGTTTCACAAAGATCTAAGTTTTTTTGTGTTAGAAATACCTTTGCCATGGACATTATCATACAATTTTTCTTTAGTTTTTAAATATTGTAAACAACGATTAATGTGTTGTACACTCGGGAAAGTCTTGATTTCATTGTGAAAAATGGTCACAATTGATTTCAATGTAGAAAATTTATGGGTCACAAGCATGGATGTAGTTATCTTATCATGCATTTTGTCCAAGCTTAAAACATGAATATTTCACATTACTAGTTGGGTTATCATTTTGGAGCTATGAAAGAAAATTCATGTTGTGTGGCATCAATTTTTTCTTGCGTATGACAAAATTCACATTGTGAAATATTATTAGAACAATCGTTATGAGTTTTTTCATAAACAACTTTGTGATAATAACATTCAAAGGGTATGCAAGTTTTTTTTGCATATAATGAGCATGTCTATGTACTCGTCGGATGGTTACATTAAGATGGGGATGGATATCACAAAATAATTTAGCAATTTTTTTCAAATCCAAATTTTATGATCATTGAGGATTTGTTGTAAATTTTTGTTTTGTTCGAGTCTCTAGCAAAATTAAAGATGATGTCATTTTTTTTAAAAATTCAAAAACATTTGACGTTTGGGCATCATGTTGTATTTTTCTTTTTTTAATTCATTGTTACAAGATTTGATATCTCCATGCAATGATGATTTTTTTTTCATGATCATAATTCCAAAATGGGTGTATTAACGATAGATTAAAATGTAAAATGTCTATGACTAGCTCAAAATGGCCATACCAAATAAGTTGTTCATTCATTTCTGCAAATTCTTCTCCAACAATAATATATGGCCATGCTTTAATGGTGGACTTCACAAATTGTGCCAACCAATTTTTTTTTGTGAAATCAGCCTAAAGACCACCTTCTAAAGCACTTAAACCCATTCTTTGAAGGTATTCATAAGGTGAATTGATTTGGTGTAGTGTCATTAATCTGTCTTGGCTCAAATAAACATTATAATAGTGTGAAACTCTAGGATCATTTATATTTATAGCATGTTGAAGACATTGTACAACTCTTTTCCTAAGATCGATTAGTGAAATTGATAATTTTTTCAAGTAAGTAACTAAATAAAAAAGAAAATCCCCAACTTTCTATGGATAGCTTGATACCCTATGGAGTCAAACATTAAAAAGTGTTTCATCAATACTATTCATTTTTTTGGTTACATTCCAAGAAATCTACTTCAAGGGAATATAAAATATATTTTCAAATGGTAGATTGCAATGTATATATTACGTTTTCAAAACAAGGTTTACATAAAGTTTGAATGATATATATGTACATTGATTTACAAATATTTATAACAATATAGTTAATAAATACATCACAAGACCCAATTTAATATAACCTATGTATATGTATGTTGATTTGTACATACATGGACATGGATGTGACGATCCACTAGAAAACTAATTCACTAAAAAAATTGAACATATCAATTGATTTAATTAAAAACTTATGCAATAAAACTTATGTCTCAATCTCCAATCTATTCCTGAAAACTACTGAGGTCACTAGTTGGGGCTAAAAGCATGGTATTTTATACAAAAAAAGTTGACCAAAAAAATCAAGTTTTAAAAGAAATAGTTTTTCACAAAAACACAAGAAAGTATATTCAATTTTTACTTAAATTTCATTTTCAAACCATGGTGTTTTCCATTGGGTTTGTATTAAGTTGAATACAACATTTTTTTTAAAAAAAACTTTGGAATAATAAAATTAGGGAACAAGTACATTTGAATTTGACTTGCCAATATGGTGTTCAAAAGTACTTTTTCATTAGAAATTTGAATGAAATAGATTTTTGTGAAATTATAACATAAAGATCATTGTATATTCAAAAGATGGAAAATAAATGATTTTTAATTTTTTTTTGGTAAAATCAATTTGACACATACTTGAAACAAATGTTACGTTACAAAAAGTAGGCTTCAAAAGCTACTTACATCTATAAAAGTCTACTTGAAACCTACTTATACAACATAATTTTAAAAAAAAAATTGTAATAGTGAAAAAAAAAATCATTTAAGTAAAAATATTAAATGTATAATTATTTTATGATGAGTTTTAATCCTATTTCTTGTTAGCTTGACAAGTAGACTATCAAGGTAATTATATTGTATACTTCATGCTTTCACCCTAGGGTGAAGGAAAATGAACCATGAATTTAAATGGAGGACAATTAATTTATTTTTTGAGTGCATGGATAAAAATGTCACCTCATCTAAACTAGTCAAAGGTTGAATCCAATTTTTTTCACAGTGACATCAACATGTGATAAACACACTCTGGCCTTTCACATTTGCATCCAAAACACAAGGTGTTGTGATATTACAAGCAAAACAAAAGAACATGCCATCATCTTGTCATATGATATTTGTAAGATGGCATGTTTAACAAGTTCACACAAATGGAGTCACGACTAAAACATGCATATACAAATCTTCAATAATTTGTAACAATAATACATGAAAACTTGTGTCATATTCATGAGTTTTTCAAGTCAAACATTAAAATCATCACATTATGCTACAATCACAATCAAAGTATCCCAAAATGAACTAGTACTCTAGGACTTTAGAGTCCTTTTTTACAAAGAAAATGATTTAAGTAGTTTTGACTATGTAACCCATGTAACTTTAGTTAGATTTACTTAAGAACATTTCAATATTTTGTACAAAAAAATACATCCAACATTAGTTTACATCTAGATGTTTCATATTTGCTTGAAAACACACTAAATAATGTTCATTTACTTCTCCTTATGTCGTGGTTACTGGCCAAAAATTCTCTCCTAGGCCTTGCACTAACCCATTGAACATTTTTCACCCATCAATTGAGTAATAGTCCACTTTTATGTTCCTTACTAGCCCAAAAGCTTAAAAAACCATTTTAGTGACTTGCACAAAGGAAGACAAATATTTCTAAATATTTCAACATGTTTTCTTTGAACTTTTTTTTTTGAAAAATTTGAAAGCATTTAAAATATATATATAACTAATGTTAAAGCTACTAATATACCAAGGTACTTAAAATGTTCAAGATTTGAAAACAAATTTGGAAGATTATTGTTATGGAACAAATCCCAAGACCACGGTGAAAAGTTAACTAGATTACACTGCCACAAACATTTCGTTCATTTGCTAAGGAAAAATTTGGCCTTTGGTAATATGCTCCACTCCCCCCTTTCCTAGGCATGGTAAATATTAGTCTACCAAAACAAGATGTCCCTACATTAAATAATTAAAGTGGTTCATTTGATTAAGCAAAAAATCATCTTTGCCTGAGTATATATTAAGATAGCATATCCTTGAGCCCCCTTCCAAAATGAAATATATTATATGTTGTAGTAGAAAAATAAATCTACATAATTACAATTGTAAACAAAATTTATGTTTCACAATTGAGTTTAACAATTCATAATAAGACATGTAAATGTACATGAATTCAAATACCACTAGAAAAGTATGGAAATGAAAGATAAAATATACTACCCATCAAACCACTCCAATTTTCAAAATCATGCTTTAAAAAAAAAACCTTTTAATCAATATTTTTTTCTATGTTATTATCCTTAGATATAGCTGATAAAAAACAAGGGCTTTGAAATTTATCCATGATTTAAATGCACAAAAGGAATGTGACATCCTTCCCAAAAAAATGAAGCAAAAATGATTGCAACTTATAGTTTCTATATCATAACATGTTTCCCCATCTGCAATGGTGAGGTCAAATCCTCTGTCTATTTCCCCTTGAACACTAATCACAAGTATAACAATTGTTGTTGTTGCAAATTTGTCATGTAAAAACTTACAAAAGGATGCAATTGTGTAAATGTGAACAAAATGGAAAGTGATGTTTTTGTGTGAAAGAACATCCGCCAAAGTCAAATTATTAACACGGATACAAATATTGAGGTCCCCTTGTTCCCATTTCACTTGAGGTGTCAGGGTAATTTTTTTGATTTGCATGTGGTTCCTGCAAATAAATTTATCACCGTGTAATGTCACCAATGCCCCATTTAGGGTGACACTCATAGTTGAAATCCCACATTGGTCTATAACATCGACATGCAAATATGCAAAAACACTTGAATTGTCAAAAATTTCATAATGATTGAACACAAAGCCCTCAAATACAATATCATGAACTATGTGATCCAAGTTGTTGATGGTGAACATTGGCTCACCCTCCTTATCACCATTATGCAAATGTGTTTAGTTCAAAACAAAAAAAAAACAAAAAAAAACCCAAAAGCCAAAAATGACCTGCGATGCACCTTGGAGTTGAATTTGTGAAAACAATTTTATTGACTTGTTTGTGGCCAAATGAACCAAAAAAATAAAAATAAGATGGATTGATCACCTTCCATTAAAACATGTCGAAAGCATATGGGGGATGTATCAAATGTGAAAAGAAAGGTTCAAAAGAAAAAAATTCAAAATGATTATCTAATCCAAAGCAAATCGAAAGTGAAATATAAAAAACTAAAAACATGGAGCACCAATTGAAACTTCAACCAAAGCTTGTCATAATGATTGGGGGAACTATTGGGGTTAATTAGTCAATTTTGGTTTCAACAAAAGGACAACAAGAGCTTTTCTCTTACTAGTCCATACCAAAATCCACATGTAATTGTTGGAACTTTCCACCACTTTAAAAAAAAACATGAATAATAATGTATTCATGCATGATTAACATGTAACTAGACATCACTTAATGTGAAAATAAGTTATGTGAACTATGCATGAAATAACATAATACTTCACATATGATTATTGCAATTTACCACTAATGAAAACAAGCATGTATGAATAGTGATATTTAACAATATACTTAAGTTTGAAATAGAAATATGACATTTTTACTCCACACAAAATTCCACGTGTAAATAATCTAACTTGCCACCACTAAAAATTATCATGCATAATTAAATGAACATTATTTAATGTAAAAAGTGAATTATTCCAACCATGCATGAATGAATAGGAGTTAAATGGGGCATTAATAATAAGTTGACTTATCTATTACTAGGACAATAATGAATTTCAAATCACCTTATTATATATGGATACCAAAGTTTTGGCCCATTTCTGGGGCCAAGACAATGTCTCTTCCCTAAAGGGCAAAACCAAAAAAAAGATTTGCCTAAGGTGGGAAAAAAAAAGACAAGTTTATTCTTGTAGATCCCCCATTCATGGGCTTTATTTCAAGTAAAGCACATGGTCAATCCACTAATGGATGAAGAATTGAAAATTTATTCATGAACTTGGGATGACAAAACATGAAAATAAATGAAAAACCATAAATTTCCACTAGACACATTTCCATAAATTTTCCCTCCCACCAAGTAGAAAGGGAAATTACTCCATGTAAAGCCTACCATATTTGAAGTTTACCATTTATGTTTGGGTGAAGATTCGAACTTACATGTCAATGCCCCCATCATCCTTCTTGAAATCTATTTATGTTGAAAACATCAAGTGACCTTTGGGTTGCATAAAAAAAAATCTTGTCCTTTTCCACCTCCACATATTGTGATTATTGTTCAATTTGACCATATTTCAACTACATTTGGCCATTTTAAGATTGCAAGTGGCTTATTGCACTAATTAATGGTCAATATTATTCATAGTTGTTATGTTCATTATGTTGTTCACTTATGAGTATAATTTGGACCTTATTTAATTATTTAATAATTTTAAATTATTGACGTGGAAATTGAGGTCTTTTAAAATTTTATTTACACAACGCGTTATAATGGATTAATGAACTTTTTGACATTCATTTAACCATTAACATGGTACATGAGTTGAATTATCAATTTTTAACATGTTGAAACCATTATTTAAGAGTTGCATTTTACACTTATCATAATTTATTAAAACACACGTAACAATTTAAAACCCCACATTTATATTGGAATGAATTCGTGATTTTTTCACATTTTTTGAACTATCAACATTTTTATATGAGTCAAATCATCCACTTTGAACTTATTGAAATCATTATTCAAAACTTGCATATTGCACTTATTAGTATATATGGAAACACATATAGTTCAACTTAATGCTTCATATTTACATTTGAATGGGTTAGTGAAAATTTTCACATTTCCTAAACTATTAATATTTACACATGGATTGAATTATTCACTTTGAATGTTGTTAAATCCACTATTCATGAGTTGTATTTTGCACTCACCACGATTTTTTTAAATGGATGTATAAAAATTTGGAAAGTTTCATATTTATATTTGAATGGGTTAATGATTAGGTCAAAATGTTCATGCATGCAAAATCTTAAACACATATAGACTTTTAAATTACAATTTTTTTCATATATTAAATTCTTATACATTTATGTAAATTAGAATATATATTTTTCCTTTCATTTTTTTAAGGCATCATGGACAAGTTTATTATTATGAATCTTCATGATGCCAAACTAAAAAAACTAGAAAAATGATCCAAATTTTTTTTCCCATTTTTTCCTTAATGTATGACAAAAAAAATCCATGTTAAGGAAATGGATAAAAATTTAAAATTTAAAAGTATTATTGTTATTATTATGAGAAATTATCAATATTGTATACGTATTATTTTTATTTAAAACATATTTGATCAAGTTTTGTAAGCTTGTTTAGTTACAAATTTATGTTTGAATATCATGAAATGAATTAAATTTTTTCATTAAAAAATAAAATGAATGAATTATAAATGGTGATAATAATAATAAAATCAATGATTTTTTAATCTTTTAATTTAATCAATTTTGTAATATTCTTCAAAATCATGCATAAAAACAATTTAACCATGTTTTGGTTATAAGCCATATGTGGAGGTAAAAATTTGTTGAAATATTTTTCTATACTGACTATAAGTCCTAGAATCAATTGTAGAATTATATCACTTAAAAAATATATAATCTTTTGCTAATATTGATGGCCTTTTCTATCTTTGTAAAATGGTGGAAATTCATCACAAAAACAATTTAGTTACATCATTAATATTTATTTGAAAATTCGAAAAAAATGGATAATGTTAATAATGATCTCAAATTTTTATTTTATTTTTCAAATAAATTTGATATTAAATTAGTTTATGTGTTTAATGTTGGAATTATTATGATAACCTCAACATATGTTGCCATTTTTTTCAAAGTTAGGTAATTAATTATTTTTATTGGTGTATGATTCATCTTATTAAACAAATTTGGTCTTGATAATTAAATGGTTATATTGACTACTTAATTAATGTTTATCTTTGTCACCAATTTTTGCCAATTTAAAGGGGCAACAACATTAAGAAAGGATTTTTTTGAAAGATTTTTTTTGGGTCAATTTTAAAATAAATATTGTCAAATTTTTACAATAAAATATGGTAAATAACTATAACATTGAAAGATTTAAACAAGTTTTTAACTACACGACTTGTCTATAACCAAATGTGGCAAATGTTTTATGGATGATTACCATTTTAGCAACATTGCAAAAGTAAATAAATAAATAGTACCTAATTATATTGAGGAGAATAAAAACTTACAATTTCACAAATATAAGACATATTTTATGTATTGAAAATAAAATTGTAAAAAGACTTACTGAAATTCGTTTTAAAATTGACATTGAATTTACAAAAGATTCTAGGTCAATTTAAACAAAAAACATTTTGTGGAGTTATTCATGACATGCAATTTCAATTTATTTTTAAAACCTTTTTAAAATTTATTATTGTAAATTTTAATTATTATTTCTAAATTAATTATTGATTAAAATATTTTATATTTTGATCACAAGTCCTACATCCCATTGTAAAATTTAAAAATTAGTTGAAATATATATTTTAAAAGATGAAAAAATCTTTTGTTGATGTTTATGGCCCTTTTTATGTTTGCAAAATGGTGGAGATTCACCACAAAAAAAGACCTTAAATGGTTACATTATTAATATTTATTTTAAAATTTCAAAAACATTGGATAGGTTTATGATGATTTCAAATATTGAGCTTAAACGTTTTCAAATAAATTTGATGTTGGAATTGTTTATGTGTTTAAGGTTGGAATTATTGCAATTAATTCAATTTTTTTACTCATTAAGAGAAAGATCTTTTTTTTTTTCCAAATTTTCAATCTGAATGTTTTAGTAAAGTTTTTGTTGTTTACATTTTTCTTTGAATTTGCACTATTTTTTCCCCTTTTTTTCCCAACAAGAATTGCTAAGTTAAAAAAATTTGAAACCTAAAAAACATGTTGGTTAGGGGGAGGGGGATTGATCCAACTATTTAAACGCAAAATTTCACCAAATTCAATTGTGTTTCCTTTTATAAAATAAACAAATCTAAAATATATTCTTACATCATTAATTACAAAATGTTGTGATTTGTTTTCAAAGTTGTGTAATTAATCATTGGTATTAATGTATGATTAATCTGGCTAAACAAATATGGTCTTGATGATTAAATGATTAATTTTAGTACATAATTAATGTTGATTTTTATGACCAATTTTTGCCAATTTAAGGAGGCAATAACATCAAAAGTTTTTTTTTGAAGGTAAATATTTTTGGGCCAAATTTAAAGTATATATATAATTTTTACAATAAAATATCATAAATAACCATAATTTTGCTTTCAACACAAAAAATAAATAGAGAAACAATTTGTGGACCTAATATTTAACCATATCTCCACCCCCACCATTAATGAAAGTAAAAAATGGCAAAAGAATAAGTAAGCAAATTGATTTTTTGCAACCAAAGAAGTGAAGTGACATGCATTTGGATGGTTAATTTTTTTTCTCTCGGAGGAGGATGGGGGTGTTGGATTTTTTGTTCCCAATGTGTTCCCAACATGTTCCCCAAGTTCCCAATATGTTCACCAACAAGTTCCCAATAGCTCTTCATTTTAGCCCATATCCTTTGCTTTAGGTATTATTTTTATAATTAGTGTCATCCGGTTTTAGAATATTTAAAAAATATTCTACAACTTCTTGGTTAAGGTTAACATTCCTTTTCATTACCAAAACCCTAACTACTCCCAAACCAATCTCTTGTCAAAACCCTAAACCCTACTACCAAAAATCCCAATGAAAAAAAATTAAGCATTATAATTTTAACCAATACATGTTTTCAAAAAATGACATTTGTTTCAATTGTGAAATCTTTTCATTCCTTTTAATGATGAAACACAATTCTTTTCAAGTTTCAAGAGTAAAAATACTCAACAATTTCAAAAATAATATCGGTATTTATCTTTTTATACATGATAATTAATGGTTGAATTGAACAATGAGTACACACAAATTCTTATTGATGTTTGGTGGTTACGAAAAATTTTCATTGATGTTTCATTTAATGAATCTTTTGAATAGTTGCACAAAAATTTAAAAAATAAGAGAATTTTTTTTGCTAAGACAAAAAAGAAAAAAAACTTACAACTTAAATATGAATATGAATGAAGTCATATATGAGACCTACATGTCACTACTAGTTGACTAGTAATTTACCACATCATACTTGGGAAAACCTTATTTGTCAAAACCAAACCCTAGACAATTAATAACATGTTGAATCAATTATGTAATCAAAATTTTGGAAAGATAGCAAATGACACCACAAGGTTTTTTTATATTATATAGTTCACATGACTTAAAATGGAAGCTCATGGGCAAACGATGTAACAACACACCTCATGAACCTTCACCAACCTTACCTTAAATTAACCATGTGACTTAAGTTGAGACATCTATGGTATAAAAAAAAACACATGAACATTGTGCACACAACTTGCTCCTATAAATGGATAACATAATAAATGTTTTAAGATCATGAAAAATTGTCACCCAAAATAAAAATAAAACGGGAACAATTTGCTTCCAATTTCATTAAAAATATTTGCAAACTAATTTAACCCTAAAATTTATAAAAAATTGGCAATAAACAATCAATTTCCCCCCTAATTTTAGGGTTTTTTTTCACAAGGATTATTACATGGAATCGTTTCATACGTGCAAACTTGAGGTGTTTTTTTGGTCTTGTTGATAAATGTCAACATGACATTAAAGATCAAAATTTGAACTCACAAATATTAAGAAAATTATTTCAAAAAATGACAACAAATGATGATAAGACAATTTGAAAAAAAATTAAAAATTGTTGAAAATTTTTATTGGAAAATAGTTAAGGTGCTTGTATAAAACTATTTGCAACTTAAATCCCTTTTTCCCTTTATTTCATTGAGTGTCAACCAAAATTTAAAATTCAGAAAAAAGAAGAAGCTGTCATTAACATATTTGGTTAGAAAATAAAAATAAAAATCTCTTGTCTAAGGACCCAAAAAAAAAGTGTGATGGAAATTATATGAACATGGAAAAATAAAACTATAAAACTATTAAAAAATAAATATAATTTTATTGTTTGAATAAAGCATGATGCAAATTAAATATGAAATGGACAAGGATCACAACTTGTGTTAACAAGCTTGAAAAATGTTACCCTCTAAACATTTACCTATATATTTTTAGATTCCATTGAATTCAACTAATGTACAAAGTGATGAAGAAATAATGATAACCACCATGATGACAACAAGGTTCTTCTACAAAAACTTTGAAAATGAAAAGTTGGAGACCAAAAACTTTTTCCCCCAACAATGACCATATGAACAATGCGAGAGAGAGAAACACCAAATTGAAACGAAAATGGAGAAGGAAAAGTTGGGATGAGAGGGGAAAATGTTGGAGGAATAAGAAAATATTGTTGATTCTTCAACATTTACACCATATGATCAAATGAAGCTTTGCAAAACTCCCACTTCATTTTGATCAAATTTTGCCTTATCGTTATTCTGTCTATTTTTGCATTTGATGATGACAACAGAAAAACACCAAAACAAACAAACAAACAATAAATAATTAAAAAAAACACCTAGCAAGGGAATAATACAAGAAAAAAGAAAGGATCAAAGTCTAAACAAAAGACCACACCTGAAAATGTAGAACACACAATGGGGAGCCCTACGAGGAGAAAACACAAAACTTAAGACCTAACCCATCACCAGTAGCACGAAGCAAGTTGTGCAAGGATATAGGCAAAAAACTTAGAAGGACACCAAGCTTAGAAGAGACAATTTTTGCTGCCACAACTGCTCAATGCAAAGTAGTGGTAGTCTAAACTCTCTAAAAAGCCATTGACACCCTCTAGCTATAAAATGAATGTATAATTGAAAAAGGAGAAAGAACCTTCAAAACCAACCTTTTGCTGATCATGTCATGTTGGCACATTGATAAAAGAAGTCATCCACTTACGGGTATAAACATCCAAATATCGCTATACTGCTAGAGGGATGAAATCATCCTCAAGGTGTATACCAAACATTGAAAACTTTGGTTCCAACTTCTTGGGCCTCTCCACAACTTACATAGAAAGAAAGAAGTCCCTTGATCTGCAGAAAAATCATTCTTTTATTAGTAGCTTTGAGGCCAATG
>Ga0116230_10002691_pt1 | contig 17135 bp, 6 predicted proteins | sample S1TSphfallax_3_FD_88678 | JGI IMG/M metagenome (GOLD analysis project Ga0116230, IMG submission 88678) | Host-associated microbial communities from peat moss isolated from Minnesota, USA - S1T2_Fd - Sphagnum fallax MG | ecosystem: Host-associated > Plants > Peat moss > Unclassified | place: USA...
TGTCACACTAGTAAAATCATATTTAAATATGAAGTATTAATGGAAATTTGGCAATTGCATGTTTAATATTGTACATAAATCCACTAAAATTTTAAAAAACAAGCACATCAATTTAACTATCAATGTTTTTTTGGCAATGTTTTGTATTCATTCAAACCCATTTCCTTCAATAAAAGACAAATGCTTAATTGTTTAATATGGTGGTTGTGGTTTCAAGGTTTAAAAAATCTTTGTAGCGAAATATCAAATTCCCCTTCCAAAATCAAAAGTGATTTGGAATTTTATGGACCACAATGTCCCATTGTGACCCCACGTCACAAATCACATTAAACATATTCAAAAGAACCATAGATCAAATTTCAGAAAATCTAGATTTGGATATTTAGATATTCAAAGATATTTTGATCTCTTTCCACAAGGCGATGACAAAGAAAAGAAGGTGGAATGATGTGTTGGAGACCAACAAGGAGATGGGTATCAACAACGAACAAGATCTTGAAACTAAGGTGATGAGAAAATATTATTCATAAAAAAAAGGAACCATTTTAAGTAAAGGAGGAGATTTGGCTAATGGGCTTGAAAACAATAGGTTGATGACTATGAGTTTACAACAAATAAAGGAGAGTAACTTAGAGGATTATCTTCCAAAATGCAAAGAAAAGCAAGATCAAATAACAACAAAAGATAAGTAAAAGTGTAAGAAAGGAACAAAAAATTGGATGTAATATAGCCCCCAAGTCATAAAAAAAACTTCCAAACTTGTTGAATGAAGCAAAATTGAAGCAAAGACAACAACAATGGTTCATTGGATTTAAAAGGACCCATTTTTCTAAACACAAAACTCACAACTTTTCAACATTGTTGGGCAAAAAAAAAGAAAAACACACACACACACACCTCATGATGGCAAAACATTTGGTGACAACAATACAATGAACACCAATGTTGGAGTAAGGAGAAAAAAAATCCCAAGGCCAAGCAAGTCTATCTATGAAGCAAGGTGGTTTGTTTTGTTTGTCATGCTAAGATCTCCCAAACCACGACGCTTCATGACGCACTCTTGATGTCTTCGGAAAGCACTCAATGAGTAGGGATCCTTGACTTGGTTTGAGACTGTTTGAATTTATGGTGTGGAAGCTATTGATTATTGAACCATTTTTTCAATGAAAACTAAATAAAATCAAAACTGAAAACTATATTGGAATTTGGAGGCTTTCTTGGTGTTGTTGGAAAGCCCTAGGTGAGTCAGATTTAACAAAGTTAATTTCACATTTTTTAAAGCTAAGGTGTGGATTTTGTTGCTGGAAATTCAAAAAAATTGCAAAAAATCAGTTGATTGCCAAATTTAGAAATTTTCAATTCTGACAAATTGAAAAATAAAAAATGTGTTCACACTTGGGCCAATGGCACAGGCTATACACTATATTGATGATGCAGGCATTGTGGTGGGGAGCGCAACACCACTTCTTTCCTCAGCTTGTTGAGGGAGGGAGGGTTGCATTTAAATTATTGCAATGTAGATATGCTCTTACTTGCTATAATACACTAGTCACAAGCTTACTTGACTTCATCAACTATATTGCATATGGAACCATTCAGTTTCAAATCACTCCCTCTTGAGAAAATTTCTCCCCATAGTCAGTAAGAAAGTTTAATTTTGCATGTGCAAATAGGCTTCAGCACCATTGCATGAGCATGAATTTTTACTTTCAGTGTTGTATGGATTCATATTAGGGGTAGTTTACATTTTGAATGCTTTGGGTGATTGATTATCTATGGAAACCATGCTTATCAAACCATGCATGCTGACCAAAGTCATGCTAAAGTTGCTAACCCATTTCTTCTTTCAAGAGAAAAATCTTCAATCATAGTACTTGAAAATATACATGGCAGATTTGTGGGTGGGCCTAAGGAGAAATAGGGTCAGAGATTACACTTGTGGAGATGTTGTTAATTAGCCACTTCTACAGCTTTATGCATACACTTATTTGTTTTTGTCCTTTAGGAATTAACTAAGCCCAAGTACATGATTCACTTCTGTGGTATGGGATTCATGGTCTCATTCCCTAGGTATGGGTGGGGTGTCAAATAATTGAACAACTTAACAAATTGTTACTAGAATAGCTTACTTATGGTGCATTCACACTTGATGTTAAAATCAGCGTTAAATGAAAATCTAGGTGGCACCCAATGTTAAGTGGGCCGTAGCTCAATGTTAAGTGAATGTTAGCTTAAAATAAAATCTTCATGGAACGTAGGTTTTAAGTCCTAAATGGCTAGCATGGTGTTAGGGCACTCAACCTTAGAGTCCCTAACACCAAGTGTGAATGCACCTTTATACTTACCATCTTCTGGTTTGCATTGTTTCCTCATATGAACCCATTCATAGGAAACAATTAGGTCAAATAAATATCAATTACTTGAAGATGACAAATATAAAACATTCTAGTATCTATAGATATAAATCTTGGGTTTTCTAGAGGCCTATTGATTCATGGTTAAGGGTACTTTTGATAAGGAAGACTTGGGTAGATGAGGAGGATAGGCACAATCATGTGCTCTAATGAATACTTCATGTGTAAAAAAATTGTGAGGATTAAGAACATGCTAAGGAGGTTTTAAGAACTTGAGTTTAGGGTTTAGGGTTTAAAGTTGGGGTCACTTCAAATAAACGGCATTGAACAAAGATCTTTTACATTGAACTCTTGTACATGCAATATTTTTTTAAACCAAATTTTAGGGCTTTTCAAAGTTCCAGGCGACAGAAAACCTGACAGCCAGAGCTTATGATATTTTTTTGGTTTGTATGCGACCTGCATGACCAAAGAGAGATCCTCTGGTGTGTTGGGCAATAGCCATACTTTTTGGCAGACTCGACTACTCTTCACAATGAGCTAGCAGCCTGCCAAAACCTGTGAACCCTCTGACCAAACTCAAACCCAATACCCCGTTCGAAGAGCATGTCATGTCAAAGTATTATAGGTACCGAAACAAGAGGTTCATATCATAGTGCAAGGGCAGTTTCAACATGTGTCTGTTGAATAATTAATTAATTAATTAATGTTGAAATTTCCATTTCAAATACTAAATTAATTTTGAATATTCTCAAAATAAAATCTTTATTTTCTTTCAAAATTCAATGTTGGTCTTCGAAGAAAGAACTTATGAAAATTTTGACATTTCCACAAATAATGAAATTAGTTTCAAAGCTCCAAAATACTATAGTAACATAATTGGTAAATGGTTAAGTCATTTGAATGCAAGATGATTTTTTATGTTAATATAAACACCCAGTGAGTACAACTAACTAGGTCTCCAGTTATCACTCCCAAGGAATGAATTCACAATTGATTTCCAATTCAAGCCAAAATTGTATGCCCCAATCTTACACAGATGCCATGTCCCTTAGCTCTGGGCAGAACCAACAAAGCAGAAGCAGAGAGAGGACCAAATGAATGAAAGATTTTTAAGGCAAAGTGGGGACCAAATGAATGGAGGAATTTTTGGGACAAATCTTCTGACTTTTTGACCCAAAAAACTGATAACTTCTTTTTTTTTAGTGTAAATCAATTTTTTTCTATTTTTGGAAATTTTCACCAATTTTATTTTAATATCCTAGTTTTTTTTTTTAATTTTTATTATAAATTTTAAACCTAGATAGTGGGGTTGGGAATGGGGATGTCACTAGTACCAATAGACATGCAAATTTTGACTTCAATCTTCTTTGCCAATACAACACATGGACACAATATACTACTTTAAGTTGGATTTTCTAAGGATGGTCAATCATTCTATAAGGACTGCAGAAGTCATGGTAGCCTATCTGCAAATCATGTTGGCATCATGAGCTTGCCAAACACAGTTCAAGTTTGGTGGATCCCTTCTCTTTATCCAACCCTTTTCTTTCTCCAATCAATTTTTTTAATTAATTAATTAATTAGTTTCTTGGGGAATTTAACCATAAGAAAGATCCAACCCTTCTCTTTCTCCAAAAAAAAATAATAAATAAAAAATTTAAATTTAATCATAAGAAAGATGACAACCTCAAATGAAAACTATAAGAAAGCAATTCATAATTTCATAGGTCTCCCTTGAGGCAGTCCTTTCAAATAGAAACTAGTTACTTTAAAAGAATGTGGCTCATCAACATCATTTGTGTGTGTGTGTGTGTGTGTGTGTGTGTTTCACTTGTAGTAACCCTAAACCCTACCAATTTGCCTCTTGAAAGCTTCAAATTCTTGATGCTTTTGGATGTCCTGGGTACACCAGCCCCTACACTGGGACCTACTACCATGGTGCGAACTAGAAACCCTAATTGTTTGGGTTGATTTTAAATGTTATAAATATCCCATCCTAAGACTAAATCAGGGGTCGGTCCAGATTTTACATTCCTCGGCTTAAATGGGTGAAGCATACTAAGATGATCCCATTTTTGGACTCACATTGTGTTGTTTTTTTGTCTAGGTGATGCATTTTTTAGTCTAAATCATGTCAAAATTAAAAAGGAGTTTCATCATTTTTTGCATATTACAATAGAGGATAATCTAGGCAAGAGAATAGGATGAAAAATATTTATTTATTATTTACATTATGGTGGGTTAGAGTATATTTTATGAAAAATAATTTAGTAAATATGCATTGAAAAAATGATTGAAATGATTTTTAATTTTTAGTAATTAGATTTCACATGTGATTTCACATAATTTGAACCATGTTTATGAACCATGTGAGAAGTTTTAATGTTTTTCTTCTAACAAAGAAATTTTTCATGGTATTGACCATAAGTATGTGATTTTAAAATTTTGAAAAAAAATCATTTTGAAATCAAAGGTGACAAGCATCATGAATTGGGCCAATAAATAAAATTCATTTCAAAAATTTATTTGAATAATTAAAAAAACCAAATATTGATGTAATCTAAAATGAAATACAAGTTATATTATACTTTGTATATTATAAATGTATGCATGTGTCCTTGAGTTAAATGATTAAAAAATCTCAAATAACATTAGCTTTATGAAAGTCATTAATATGAAACCTGAATATGCTTTCACCCAAATATTGCCACTTAAAAAAAGGTCGCCCTTTTGGATTATCACCAAACACCCACCATTGCACCATCCATTGGAAACCTATTGTAATTTAGATGTGGATGAACCCCGAAGGAATTACCAAAGGCTCCATTTTGCTTACCTATTTTATAAGCCCTCCTACTTCCAATTCACACCATCAAGTGACTAGATCTATATAAGTTGATAAGAACATCCCCACCAACACATGTACAAAACAAGTTTTGGATGAAAAATAATAAATGTTATTTTGGGTTGGGGCAATATTATGGCTTTGGGCCAACATTTGTGCACAAGATGCTAGCAAAAGGCATTACATAGTTTAAGACATGTTATTGATTGGTTAGATTGATTGATTGGTCCAAGTGGTTTATTATTAATGGTTTCCCACCTTTTGTAGTCCCAATTTCATGTTTATGGGTGGGGCATGGGAAAATACTAGGCTAGCCATCTTGGATGTGAAATCTATTCTTAAAGACCCAAATATTTTGTATGGGTAGAATTGTTCAAACGTATCATATTTAAGTAGAAAGGGAATATATGTGATTATTGTGGAGATAGGTAAGTAGATAAAGCACTTAGTGGCTATTCCATAAGTAAATACATGTATATAATTAGAACATCTCAATCTAGACCTTCAATTTGGGCTTCTAGCAAAATTTGTCACATCCAAAATATAAATCAAATGTCATCCCCTCCCCACTCATGTAAACATGAAAAACTAAACAATATAAGGTGAAAGACAATTTAAATTTCAACGCTTGGACCGATCATTATGCTTGACCAATATAAAAATTAAAAAATACTTTTTCTTATTTATTGCACTCTAGCGCCTTGAAATATGTGCATTTTTTCAAGCCCTTGAAAGAATTTTCTAATGTATCCACTAAATTTGATTACTATAATTCATCTAAACATTCTAGTTTAAGGCATTTCACAATTGCCATAGGGGATGTTATTAATACATTTCCAACCATTGTGATTGGATATGGGACGAGAACAAAATGAAAATTATTTCTTAGCCATAGACCACCCATCCACCATGGTGTACTAGTGGGTGTTGGTTGAATTTGGCCCCTCATTGGTACCTTTCAAAATTTGAACATGTAACAATGTAGTTGTTGGTTAACCCTAGCCCATTTGGGAAGGTGAAAATTAAAAACTAGTGTTGGGCTTATATCATTTTTTTCATTACACCCCCTTGGATATTTGGGTGGATTTTTCCCAAGTATGCAACAAATTGATTGCAAATGATATCCATTAGTGAAAAAGAACCGACATAGAAGTTCTTACAAAGAAGTACCTAGATGAAATGGACTTTAGCAAATATAGAAAAGGCCCTATATTCAAATTCAAATATGATGAAATGTAAAACAAATTAAAATTTATTTTCCATGTGAAGCAAATTATGACTTTGTACATAAGTAGGTGCTTTAATATTTCTTAAATGTGGGTGACAAGGGCTTCCAAGATGATACCTCTAGAAATTGCATTTTCTCAACTCATTATTTGAAAAAACAATTTTTTTTTGTTCATTATGAACTTTTAATGACATATCTAACTATTTAAAGGTTAAATATGTACATCCTATTAACCATCCACATGTTTATACTTATAGGTAGTATGCACCAATTGCCTTACCTACATTCCCTACCAATTTACCTATGATACTTACCCACTTACATAGGTATTTACCTAAGTAGCATGAGGTGAAAGTAGTAAGGTTTTCACAATAGGATATGGTGGAACCTTGGTAACTCCATTGTGTCATCTAGAACTAAATCATAATGTATTCCCAATGGATGGTGCAATATTGTGGGTTTGGGTCACATAAATAAAATGATTTGTGTTTGACTAAACTAGCACACCAATGCATTGCAACTTGCACGAATCGCATAGCGAATGAACCTCAACTAAATCAACATTGCATTTTGCCTTGGTTGGGTTACATTTAGTGAAAATTGTTCACCCCATCCAATAGCTATATATCTTGCCCATTGCCCATGGTTACAACAAGGACCAAACCTTTGTAGGTTATACTATTCTTACATAATTTCATTTGTAGACCCCCACATAGATAATGTGAATGCATGTGTGGTGGACAATTGGAGGCAATAATTCATCTTGTTGAACATCTTGGAAAGGGTAATAGAGGGATCTTAATTAAACAATCTAACTAACATGCTAGTGTAGTCTCATGTGGTGTGCAAGGGCCTCTTTGTGCATGACATAGCTTCTACAAGCTTGTGCGTTTCAACTCAAAAGGTGTCATTGTATTCAAGCACACTAAAACAACCTAGACTATGCATTGAAAGGAAAAACATGTTCCTTACATCATTGGCATGCATTGTGTGGCACATCACACCAACCTTGTTGTCCAAATCTTTTACATTATCTCTTGTGAACAAAAAATTGAAGCTAGTGGTAATCAATGTTGTATATTTTTCCAACTTCACTCAAGAAACACCTAGAGCCTAGTAAACTTACATAACTCATAGATGTTGATGTTGAGACAGTAATTGGTCTAACATGCATGATGCCAATGCTTGAATTCATCAATAGTTTGATTTTTTCAAAAGAAGGAGAATTTATTTGTGATTTTGTGTGAGTGGTGAAATGTTTCGATCTTACTTAAACATGGTGTACGTTGACCCCCTAAAGATGTATTTTGGTGACTTCTTTCAAACTTTCAAATATATAATGGAATGTCGTATTGATGTTTTATTCATTGTTTGGTGGATAGAGCCACAAGCAAACATTGAGTATGTTGCTTTCAAGTTCAACTTATACATGTTCCATAAGATTGGCCCTAACATTGGCATTGTGAGCATGGTTAAAAAGGATGAATAATATGTGGCAATGCAATTTATTAATAATCAATGCACATTAACAACATGGCTCATTCACAATTGGGGTCTAAAAAGGAATGTCTAATTGAAAAATGATTGTAAAGGACAATTTTAGATTTTCATAGTGTTTAATATATTATAATCATGGTGTATTATTGTGTTCCTACTATTAGAATATTAAGACAATCCAATAATGATTAGATGTTGTATTAAAAATATTTTTGGGGTGAAAGCATGGTAAAATATGCCAAAAAAGTAGTCCCACATGTAGTCACAATCACATTTATGGCATAAACATGAAAAAATCTATTCAAAACTTCTTTAACTTTCATTATGAAACAATGGTGCAATCCATTGAGTTTATGGTAAGTTACACATAAAGTGCCAAGAATTTTAATATAAGAAAAGTGAATGAAAAAAATGTTTTAAAATAGTTGGGTTTTCAAAATTTCCAAGATATTTTTATATGAAAACTTTGATAGATTATGACTATAATATGATTTTTTAAAAAACACATTGATACATATTAGTGTTTAATCCATTTGAAGTATAGAAAATTCAATTATAATTGTACTAAATCATTATGTTTTCATATACTTGAAGCAAGAACAGAACACCTACTTTTCATGTACTTGTATTTTTTTTAAAGTACTTAAATGCATATTAAAACATGCAATTTTTCAATATCATGCAATGAAGTCAAAGATCCTCCTCTTATTGATCATTAAAATAAAAACCATGAATTTAATGTATTAAGGCTTAATTTTATGGATACTTTCCACCAAAAAATATATATCCCTGATTGGCAAATTTTACCATGATTTCACCCTTTGAGTCCTTCCCTGATTTATGATCATTTGTTCATATTATAATTTTTTTAATAAAGGAATCCATAAAATGATGCAATGGATTTCAAAATATTTGTACAAGAAAACCATGTTTTCCTTTATGCAGCTACATGTTTATTAAGTCAATTTGATGGGAAAAAAAAATCATATGAAAATTTGAAACAAAGGGCTACAAGGGAAATGATTTCTTTATTAAATCATTTGGTTAATATTTTAATATTCATTAGGTTCAAAAAATTTAACTCTATGTTGTAGGTCAAATGTGTAGGAAATAATCATGCAAAAAAACATGTTTAATTGATTTTTAAAGCCAATTTTGACAATTATTGTGTTTCTATTTATAAACCAAAATATTCATGCACAATTATGTGCACATGTGAAAAATCACCACCATTGTAGGAATTATTTTATCTTGGATTATTTAATTTTTTTTACTTAAATTTGTTTCATATAAATCTTAAGTTTGTAGTTTTATAATAGCTTTAAGAAAGTCATGGAATTTTTTTTTTCCTTTTTTGGATGCCCTAACCATGAATGAACCCAACATACCCATCAATTGTTGAATTGGATAAGTGATCCCCTTCTCAAAAAAAATTGAATATGATAAGGGTAATCTATATACAATATTAATTGCAACCAAATGTTGAATTGACTTTCTTTAGTCATTTGGCCATCCTTAGAGTTCATTTTTGTCACATAAGTTTGTAATGCCCAATGGTGTCGATAAATCAATTCTTCATCAATAAGTTTTTTATTTTCTATGACCACAAAATGCCATAACTTAGTGTAGCATTGAAACTTCCTTTTATTTGTAATCCTACCTTTAGATTGCATATTAGGTTGGCATTTAGCCAAATTATTAATCACTAGATATCAAAGTTATGAGACTTATAAAGTTGGTTGTTACAATGGTTTTTGGTGATGTTGAGGACGAGAGAACATTTCTAACTTCAATTTTATGAAGTCCAATTTTAGAATTTTCTTAATAAAACAACTAAACCCAATGATTTGAAGGTTTTTACATGAAACATGAAACATTTATAATTTACAATGCAATTTTGGAGTTAAATGAGATTAATCTTTGATATGAAATGCAAGTTTAAAATACTATTGTTAAGGGGTGAAATTGCAACCCTCAATCATCACCGTCCTCCAGGAAGTAAGACCAAAAGAATAAGGTCAACACCTTATTACTCAACAAAAAGAAACTACCCTCACTAACTTACTTTACTACATCCATTCATACAAAAAGTAAAGGAAGAAGGTAAGGTCTATTATCTTAGAACAAACTTGTACCTTCCTATTAATTTGTAGGTTAATTAAAGGGGGCAAGGGAAGAAATTAGAGAAGGGCAACATGGGAATCGATCATAACCCGAGAATAGTTACTCTCTAAGGTTCTATAGTACTTTCAACAACCTTCAGTTGTTGTTTCACTGGTGCTTATAAATCTCTTACATCTACTATCCCACTTCAACCATGCATGCAATCCCTTTAATGATTCTGCCTACTACTTGTAGCATCCCATAATGCCTCCCCACTACCCTTTACCATTTGTAGCACACTTCATCCATTCATAGCCATTACCTACTGCTTACATGAATATGTTTTAATTTGTAGGTGGTTATTTACTGGTGTTTTCCCCCTTCATTCTACCACTAAATATTAGTTGTTACCTTCGTATGGTAGCTAATAATTTATTACTCCAAAGGCTACCAAGTAGTATCATCTTTACTTTCTTTTTTTTTTAAATGTAAAAATACCATGTCAAGGAGCAACATATTTTGTATGATATAAAGTTGTTTTACCTTCTACACTTCTTAATAACATAGATACACACCAAAACACATTGAGTTCCTCAACAATTTTCCATTAAAATTACACACAAATATAAGCACATGTTTTTACTACATTCTCTTCCCTAGAAGTATAACAACCACACCTTCAAGATAATCATTCATTCCAACCCCTAACTACTAAGGTATCGAATGAATTAGAGATCCCCCAACACTGTTTCTAATCCTCCTTCTCCATAAACCACACAAGGCCCACATTGACCCCAAGCGACACACCCCAAGCTCCTTGATAGATTCAAATGCGAATCTAAAGTGAAAACAATGAAAGGATAAGGAGTTGGGACACGCTCTTTGGCTTGCAACATTTCAGGGGTAGAAGGGCGTGTTGGAGCTCCGGGATGGGGACTAGGATGAGTGACAAGTGAATCAATTATTCACACAAACTTGCACAAACCAAACAAGAAGTTGGTTAGTGAATAATTAGAACATTTTTGTTGCATAGACGAGTCACAGGCAAACACAATTCACAAAACTCACCACAGCCTAAACTCGGGGGAAGCCACCACCTTCCCCCTTATAGTATTTTTTGTGCATGGCCATGGGATGAGCACCCAAATGTCATTTTGTCGCATGACTCCCAAATTGGGAGTCTCGAAATTCCCTAAATTAGGACTTTCATAACTTTGGGGGCCCATAAATTTTTGTGTGAACCTTCGATTGAAATGAGGTTTGAAGAAAGGTTATATCCCTTGTTAAAAAAATTCCAACAATATGTGGCATGCCACCTACACGCAAGTAAATTGGGGTGATTTTCAACTTTTAATGATCATGAGTCAAATTAGCAATCTGACTCTCGACCCTTGTTTTGGCCATAACTTATGTTTTAAGTACCCAGATGGGTCATGCAAGCCCATTTTAAACATCTACATTTCAAGATTTTTTAATAATAGAAGTAACTCTTTAATCCAATGAGTTTTGACCCCTGCAATTACATTCTGAAAATTTGGTAGTCCATCGAGACTCTAACTCCCAAAATGGGAATTCACTTGGGAGTGTGCATGTTCATTCCCTCACACTTTCCTACATTCCCAAGAACATGAAATGTGACTTTTAGGCTTCATTATTGGCTCGCACCTTTGTAAGCCTTTGCTTTGGTTGCGAGCCCAAGGTTAGGGCTATAACATGAAGAAAATAAGGCCCTTATTCTAATCTCTTTCTAGAAATCTCTTAAATGATTGGGTAGGTTACCCCCCAACCATTCATTAACATGAACTATATAATCCCACTAGCTTTTCCCTTAGATAAAGGAGAACAAATTCACCACTAATAATTATTAATTGTTAGAAGGCCTATGGTATTAATTAGTTTAGAATTTTCCACTCATTAACAACTAGTTGTAAAATTTATGAAACAATAACTTGTAGCTAAAAATAATTTGAAATTTTTATGACCAATTTGCAAGTGGTGATCCTTGGTTTTCTTTTTGTTTCAATTTCTAAACTTCTTATCTTGCATGACTATGGAACATGATTGCAAAGGGCTACAAATTTAATTGTTTCCTATTTCACATCTAAATAGTAACCAATAAGGCATACATGTGGGCAAAGTGTGCACATATGTCATTAAGTCTAAAATGGATGGTGTTCACCATCCTTATGGAGGTAATTTTTATGTTTCATCTAATTTATGATTGGTGTTCATCATTTTTTGTTCCTTGCAATTTGTGATGGATAGTCTTTCCATGTCATGTTTTTAAACTTTGCATAGTAGTTAAATTTTAAATCAATTATCATATTTAGGTTTTAGACAATAGTTGCATTTCAAACCCATTTAGTTCATTATTATATTGCACATCTTAATTTTCACAATTCTAGATTGCATTCTTGCAAAATAATTTCGTCATGTAGCCAACACATTATAATTAGGGAACTTTTTTAACATGTTTAATGAACATCTTTCAAGGCCTAATTGCCACCTCCTACTATCAAGCCCAACAAAACAACAACCGATACTTGCTTTGGACTAGGTAGTGGGCATGATAAAATAAAATATTCTTATCAAATTATGTATGAATTTGGATACATAACATTGGTCTAGTCTAAATGACACACCTTTAGGTTGATCTCAAGTTATGGTTAGTAATTCCACGAAGTGACAACAATAAAAAGAAGAACCTATGGCATTTTCCCTTTAGCTCCTCACATTGGGACAAAAGGACATGTGAGATGTCCCAACCTTAGCCTTGGGCTTGTGACCAAGCCTGAAAAAAACAAAGGGAAAGCAAGTAGGGAATAGTTTAAAGCAAGGGAGGCATAAACACATTCCCCTCATGAATAGGAAATGTGTGGGAGTGAAGGAAAAAATCTGCAAGATTTTCAAATGCAAATTTCCCATTTGTGTTAAGTTAAAATCTTGGGGTGTCTTGTAACTTTGGAACAAGGTTTGGGAGAACATGCCTTGTCCAATTTGGGAATTTTTTTAACAATTAAAAAATTCTTGAAAAATAAATATTTAAAGTGGGGTTGTATTTCCAAATTGAAAATATGAAACACAAGTTATGGCCAATTGAATGATCAAAGTCTAATTAGTAATTCAACTTCTAACCATTAAAAATATGAAAATGGGTCAAATTACCTTTGATTCAATAAAGTGATACAATGTTGAAAATATTTTTTCAAGGGCTACAAATTTTCCATTGAAAGCTCTTGAATAAAAGTCCATATGAAAGAATTATGAACTTGCAAAATAACACAATTCATAATTTGGAAAATTTGTGCCATTTAGGTGTAATCCCCATACCACCATTTATAGTCAATTTGAGTTCTATGAGTGTGAATTACTTATGGTTCATGCATGCACCATTTTGGCTTCAATTTGCATTAATCATTTTTATTCTTGTTTTGTGAAAATTGATTTCACCTTGAGTTCATTTTATTGAGTTTTTCTTAGTCTCCTCCTAGAACTCCCACACCTTCTTTATTTGAGGGAGCTAGGGAGCACACCATGGGTTTGCACCATTCCATTGCAAAACTTAGAATCAATAAGGTTTTTTACCCTCAAACCATTTGACAATTTAGGGGTGTGTCATGAAAACTTTAGGATGAGGCAAAATGCAGAGACATGTTCATTATTTCATATGCACCTTTGAGTGAATTCATGTGCACAATCTAAACAATGCACATAGTTAGTGGAAATGGACCCAATACAAGGTCACAATTTACTTGCCTTATATTGATAATGGATTCACAATTAAGGCCCAAATTTGGGAGAAGGCACCACCCTCCTCCACGTAATGTTACTTTGTAGTATTTGTGGGTTTGCATTTGAAATGATCATTTTCAAGGGAGCCTCAAAATGAACTCTCAAAATTGGGACATATAGTGTTTTGAATCTTTGGAACCTCATAATTCCTTCAAAACATGTCTTTTTTAACATGCAACCCAATCTTCTTATAGCCTTCATTACTTGATATTTGTAACATCAAGCAAAAGTTCACTTGATTTAGATTCTAGAGGTCATTTGATCCTTCAAATTGTTTTTTAAACACCATGGACTCTTTTGGAGTCCCAACTCCCAAAATGGGAGTTCATATTGGGAATGAAAGGGATGCTTCCCTTGACTCCCAAGAGCTCCAACCCACTTTATGTGGGAGTATGTTTCATTTATGTTGTGTCCTAGCTTTGCTCTCAAACCCATCTTTCATATTGCATCAACCTTAATTGCATGTCTAGGGTTGTGATACAAGGTGTCAACTATTGTGTTATAACAACCAACATAGAAAGTAAATTAGGGGTAAATAATAATAATTAATATGAACCAACATTTTACATCCTCTTTCTCATTTCATTTTTTTTTGTTTTAACTTGTCCAATTATTGAGCTTAAATTATTCATTCAATTCAACATTTCAATTAAGATTCCATTTTTTTTTTAGGCTACCACCCATATTTAAATATTTATGACTTAGAAACATGACCAAAGAAAGGATAGAGTGAATAATAAGAAAAAATTAATAAAAATAGTTAAAATCATAAATTATGCAAAAGTGCATGGATTTGTAATTGTGATGATTTTAAATCTCCATATATTTATTTTTGTCTAATTGAAACTATTTGTATTAATGATGCATCAAAAATCATTAATGTACCTAAGTAGTTAAATAGCATGCTATATTATGCAATATTTGTATCAAGAACACAACAAAATTGCCAATGGCTACCTTAAGTAATCTTTACTAACCTTAATGCCACAATTTTTGTTATAACTAGGAAAAAAAACTAAATTTATTTAAATGAATTAATTGTAAAATTCTAAAGACTACAACAAAATTGGAACTATTTTTAAACAATCTATTTCACCCCCCCTCCCCCCCCCTTCCCCCTGTCAATCATGACTAAAATGACTATGTATACAACCATTTTAACTTGACTAACATGATTAACTTGGTTTATATTGGCTAACCCAAAAATAATAATGTTTGATTTTACTAACTTAAATAATAATAATAATAGATATTACAATTAACACATGGACCATGGTAGATGCACAAAAATTATAATGCTAGTCTAAAGATTGAATTCAATCATAAGCAAATGATAGGAATAATGACGTGTCACCACATATGATTATTGTGACTAAAATAGGAGAATTTTTAATTCACACCTTTTTTGGTTAAATTCACACCTTTTCTTCGCGTGTCTGATTATATGCAAATTAAATTTGAGTGTGTTTGCCCCACCCCCCTAATGTATAGATGAAAAGTTATTAATACAATTATGATATATTTGGAAAAAATTGTATAATATAAATTCCTAAGTCAAATGAACATAGGGGGGTGGGGCAAACACACTCAAATTTAATCAGCATATAATCGGACGCGTGAAGAAACGTGCGAAGAAAGGGTGTGAATTTAACCAAAAAAGGTGTGAATTAAAAAATTTCCCTAAAATATGTTATTTTTGTCAAATATTATGTGGCATAATGTGTATAATGCCCCTAGTTTTTTTTATTTTAAAATGCAATTATGAATAAAAACTATGAAATTTTATAATTAACTTATAATAACTATGTACTTCACATGTGAAATGAAATTAATTTCAATATGAAGTTCTATATATTTAATTCTATTGTATTACCATTAAAGACATTATATTAGAAATTTTGAAATAAATATTTTAAATGAATGTGATGTTTTTAAATGTGAAATAAAACAATTATTAAGCCAAGTTTAATTACAAAACTACAAAATGTGAAATTGATTACAGATTTTTAGGTATAAATTTTTTTATCATCAAATTTAAGTATTAATTCATCAAATGATCAATTGACACATTATAGAATTTAAAAATGCTGAAACTAAATTAAAAAATCAGATGTGATTTAAATGATTATTTTTTACTTTATAACCAAAGTTGATATTCGAAACACTATGTTTGATTTTTTTAATGAATGTTAAAATTATCATAATTTCTCTACATTACCTTATTAAATGCATTACAAAATCCAATGAAATAATTATGAAAATTTTAAAAATAGATTAAGTAATGAAGTAAGGATAGGCAAGTTGGTAGTAGAGAAGTATGTCGGCAAGTTATAAATAAGTATGCAAGTAAGTACGTAGGTCGTAAATAGTATATAGGTAGGTAGTAAATAAATAGGACCTACCAAGGTAAATATATATGTACTACTTACTAACCACCCCTTACTACCTAGCTATCTACACATGAATTGATTTCATTATGAAGTTAAATTTTTATATAATAACATTTTAATTCAATAGATATATGTGTTTATATTTATGTGGTTACAAGATATGTGATCACATGATGTGATGGTTTGACGTTTAAGGATTTGTTTTATGGCCATGGAAATGAAGGTTCAAACTCCATTCTTGACATCCTATAATTATGATTAAAATTAGTCATGTTATAGGTGTGACTAAGTTAGTCATGTTCAACAATGAGTCATTGGGTAGCCACTTGTCAACAATCCTACCCAAAGGGGGAATTTTTTTAAAAAATCTTTAATTTCATTTCCTTCTAGTTTGTAACAACTAATAGTTTTTCTGATTATAGAATTTTTTTATTTTCAAATTTTCAGAATTAATTAACTATATATAATAATTTTTTAATTGCAATTTTGTTTTCACATTTAAACTATAATTAACTACAAATCAAACATGACATATGTCAATCATGATCAATCACATGATGATAACTCATCTATTAACAAATTGTTGGCTTATAGTTCAAATGTGAACCTATATTAGATTGATTAGTTGTTGGTTATATATTGATTATGTTATACTAGTATAATCTATTGGTCGGTTACAAGTTACATATTGGTTAGTATTTTTAAAAAAGTTTTGAATTATTTTGGACAAATACAATTTTGAAGATTGATTAGAACTTGATTGAAGATGATCAAGGAGAACGAAAAGTATGGAGAATGTAAAAGATATGTGCATTCTACAAAATTCAATTTGAAAGAATTTTTTCTTTGTGATTTTTTTTGTTTTAGCATGCTTTGATGTTTTGTAACAAAAATGATTCAATGTTGGGAAGAACATAGAATAA
>Ga0116230_10002695_pt1 | contig 17124 bp, 11 predicted proteins | sample S1TSphfallax_3_FD_88678 | JGI IMG/M metagenome (GOLD analysis project Ga0116230, IMG submission 88678) | Host-associated microbial communities from peat moss isolated from Minnesota, USA - S1T2_Fd - Sphagnum fallax MG | ecosystem: Host-associated > Plants > Peat moss > Unclassified | place...
AGGCAGTACCCACCACCAGTAGTGAGTGTTTGCAGAGTTTTCAATCGCCAAAAGTGAGGAAACATAATCTAAATCGCCATATCTTAATATTTGATTTTCAGTGTGTAGCCAAAAATACAGAAAGATGATCAATGATTATTATTTCATATTTTCTTTATAGCCATATTTTGTCTATATTTTCCTAGGGTGATAAACACTTTGTCCTTACCTCTTCCAATCGATGATCGCCACTTTAGCCACCACCAGTAATGAGTGTTAATAAAGAAATTTACAATTTAAAAAAAGTGTTTGGTGATAAGGTAAAGAATTGTGTCGTGTTTCGATGCATTCAAAAATTAGAATGAAAAAACTTTGTAATTTTTTTTTATTTCATTATTTTTACTAAAGTTTTTGATTCACATGCAATGAATTCATTTTCTTGGCTTAATCCACTTTTTAGTTTCTTAGTATGATTATAGGAAGGATTTAAGGGCATACCTCTTGTGGGGTTTGATCACTTACCTTTGATTTATTGGAGTTGTTAGGGCTAAGAGGACAAGGCTCACATGATGTTCAATGTGTCTTAAGAGGTTGTCGGATTGGCCAATTATGGATAATGAAAATGTTTTATTTCAAGCTACATCACACAAAAGACAATCATGAATAAGGGACCATGCTACACATGTAACATGTAAATGCACAAATGAATCATTAGAAGAAGCCTTGGATGTAATGAAAAAAAAGGGGTAACTTCAATAACGAAGACCCAACAATTATTATGAAATATATATTCTTAAGTTCCTCAATTTCCAACCATATAAATGACAAAACCAAATTTTAGAAACCAAAATTTAGAAAGTTGGCCCACTAAGTATGTAAAGGAAGAGGATGCAGTTGTCATTACTTGAATTCTAAACATGCAAAAATGTGGCCTGTTTATAATGTTGTAGCAACTCAAGATGAATGGTGGTAAAACTTATTTAAACCTAATTTAGGTCATTTCAAAATGGTGTACTATGAAACTCTTGATGATGTTACTTTTTTTTTTTTTTAAAACTCAAAATTGACCATTCATCTTGGAAAAAAAATTGAAGTTTGTAATGCACAAATTGAAGTTTGTAATGCACAAGGTTTGACTAGTTAGTTATGTAATTCATTTTGCCAAACTTGTTCATAAGTTGCACTTAATAAAATTACAATGCAAAACACATTTAGAATGTAAATAAGATGGGAATCCAAGTACGTAAACAATTAAGTGTTTATCTTTTAACTAAACAAAGTTCACACCAACTTTAGAACACCATCTCCAAATCTCAAGAATGGCTAACTATGAATTGTGTAATCAATGCAACAAACACATCAGGATTTTACATTCTAAAGGATGAAAATTTATAAAATGATTACATTAGACCATGCAAACTAGAGACCTACATGGCCATACAAAAGAAAGTTTGGATGACAACATTCATGGTCCAAGAATTCTTAATCTTTTTTAAAACATATGTACCTTTTGGGATTTTTGAAACAAATTTTCATCTTTTAATCTTAAATGGACATAGATCACATGCTATTGTGAGGGAATATTACAAGCACAACAACTTGGTTTAAACATCATTACAATTCCTTTCCATAAATCATACATGCATCACACCTTTAAATGCATTTTGTTTTAAACCTTTCAAAATACCAAAAAGCAAAACAATAGTGGTGATGGTTAAAAATAATTACACAAAACTAGACAAGATCACATCAAATAGGTGTCAAGGACAAAAAAAAGAGATAAAACTTGAAGGATTTTATATCAACTTCACAAACAAAAAAGTTGAAAATGAACACAAATTAGATGACAATATTGTTTAAATAAGGCATGACACAAGTTAGGCATGAACTGAATTAATAATACAAAGGCAATAACTTACATTGAACAAAATTAGGGAATGGTGCCCTTCAAAAGGAACTTTCTCAAAGTTCATCAACCTTTTAAAAAGATTCATCAACTAACCTTTCTATAAACTTGTACTAAATAACTATATAAAAACTTATAGTAACCACATTTTTAAAAAGTTTTTTTTAATTTTTTGCTAATTTTTTTTGTTAATCACATCTTCTAAAAACTTCCACCTTCCTTTTAAAACAAATTCTACCAACTTTTTGGTTAAAAAACTTCCAACAATTTTTTTAATTGTAAACTTTTGCTAACTATTTTTTAAAAACTTCTATCTATTTTTTTTCTAAATGTTTCCACCAACTATTCTTCCACAAGCTTTCATCAATTTCTTTTTTTTATAAGCTTTCATTAATAACATCTTTAAAAACTTCCATTAATTACATCTTCTAAAAAATTTCAAGGATATTTTAAAATTGTATTTTATTGTTTAATGTTCATGATGTTAGGTAGGTAGACAAAACATTGGATCAAACATTATCAAAACATCATATCAAATTATATGGATTTAAGGTTACATGAATTTAGCTTATAAACCCTATGGCCATGAGACTCTACCTAATGATATGTATATATTAACAAATAACAACATGGAAGATGAAGATGTTTACATGTTTAACAATGAAGCTAATGGTAGTCCTGATGGGGTAATAATTTGTTACCACAATATTCATGAGTATTGCACAATCAACCAACTTGCACCAAATGGATAGGATTTTGATTACCTTCCTTCATTCGAAAAGAAATATTATGTGATGTTAAAAATAATTATTTTCACAAGATATAACCCCATGTAAGGAATGAATGATGGTGAAATTTGAGTAAGAGTCTTCATAACCTTTGGAAAAAACTCAAGTTAGGCCAAATCAAATTTAAGAAACATTGTTTTTTTCTAGTTTGCAATCCTTTTTGCATTTGTTTATAAGGAAAACCAAGGGTAATAAACCTTTAGTGGATTATTTACAATCTTATGACAACAAACCATGGATAAGAATAGTAGAATACATCATGGAAAATAATTGATAGGAAAAATGATGGCATATTTTTTTAATATGATTGAATGTGCAGCCCAAAGGGCCATTGAAAGGCAAACAAAAGCAAAATTCATAACAAATAGTTTGTTATAATAATGAAGAAGCAATGGATTCATTCCAATCTAATTTTCAAATAAAACTATGAATTCACCTAATAATGTTTTGAGGTGGTAATTTAGGCTAATATCAAAAGCTCACAAATTAACCAAATAGAATATAAGTGTTGAACTATTGCCAATAAAACATGTTTTTACAAAATTACATTAGCCATCATCACTAGAAGAAAAACACATATTTTCAATTGGGCTCTACAACTAAATATTAGTTACAAGCAACATTTGTGACTAAAATATTTTTAGTCACCTTGGACAAGTCACATGTGATATTAATTGCAAATGACAAGGGTATTGGATGAACAAAACAATCAACAAATACAAGTTCATCCTTTGACTCCATTGTATACATATTGTCACATGCGATTAAAATGCGACTATTTTGGTCATTATTGAAGGCAAATGTTATGTTGTCACATGTCTCAATATTTAATTATTTAGAATAAATAATATAATTATTTAGAAATAATATGGGATGTTCAATTCACATGCTTGAATTATTTATATTATTATGACATGTGGCTCAAGGTAAATATGACACATAACATTTACAAATGAATTTAATGCAAAATATTAATATTAAATTGATAGGTACATAAGTAAGTGCCTATAGACTTAGGTTAAATGCCTACCTACTTATTTAGGTAAATAGGTAGGTACGTAGGCCCTATTTTCTTAGGCTAAATCTTTATTCACATAGGCAAGTACTTAAGTAGGTAAGTACATAGGTCAACCTAGGTGGGTAGGTCAAACTAAACACCTACTTAACTAGGTAAATAAATAGGTTGGGGAAGTAGGTAATTCAAATTGTGCATAATTTTTTTTTTTGTTTTGGGTTAAACCTTTTAAATGGCTCATACCATTTTTAAATGTGAAATTAGATGATCACACCCCTTGTTTATATAATTTTCAAACTAGGAATGTATAACAAACAATATGAGATAAATTTTGAAATTACAATTTCCTCACAAACTAAATTGCAACTTCAAAACTTTCTTCATGGATTTTTTTTTAGTTTTTAAATTTATAAAAAATTCAAATACATGCCTAATTAGATAATTTAATAATAATTTAATTAATAATGAATTTTACATATAATTAAAATATAAATTATGCAATATAAATATTCAATATTCAATATCAAATATTTAAATAACTAATAACTTTATAATATTTAACTAACTAATTATCTAGTTACTCACAACTTGTCAATATATAACTCATAGATAATAAGTAAATATTTTTATACTTTTTAAAAACTAGTCAAATTATAAATAATATAATTAATGTAAAAAAAGATAATTATTAGAATTTAAAATAACTATTATATATATATTCAAATTAAGAATAAATATCTATAATTGCTATTAGAAAATAAATTCATAAAAAAATTATTTATTTAAAAAATAATAAACTGATTACTATAATTACAATATAATTACATTTATTATTCTAAAAACATTTATCAATCATGTAAAATGGTTTTTTTTTCTATTGGTAACTAATAACTATGAATACAATAATCTGCTGAACATATATTAATATTTCTTAAATTACTGTAATATTACTATAAAATATTTATCAGAGATAAGTAATTACAGAAATGTTTTATTAAAAAAATTACTGTATAATAATTCGTGCAATTATAATCATTACAATAATCATTTGAACTACATTATATTTTTCCAAATTTTTAATTCAGATTTAAAGTTATAAATTGTAGATTGTGAATAATTATGTTCAATTATAAAATAATTATGGGATTACTTAATAAAATCTTATCTGAAATAATTACAATGCTTTTAAAGTAATGTAACATTAATTACAGTAACGTGTTTATTTTCATGACAGCAATACTAATTATATAATATAAAAACTTATGTTGTAACAATAACTATGTAAATTGAGGTTACTTGATTTGTAAAAGCAATACATTCCTCATTTACCCAACACCTTTGCGATTTTATTTTCTTTTCTTTTATCCTTTTATTCCAAAATTCACAATGGGTAAGGTCAAGTGTTGGTTGGTTATTCTTTTTTTCATAATAATTGGGTAGGTCATTTTTAAAAAATTAAAAATTGGGTGCCAATTAGGTTATCAAATAATTGATTGATAATTGTCAATTATATCGCTAGTTATACGGTTTTGAATTTTTTAAAACAAATCCCGTTTAAATTTTTTTCTATCATTAAAATATTTAACGTTTTAGGATTGATAACCTGCCTAGATGAAATCTAGGTATGTTATTAGATTTTGAAAATTCAATACCAAACAATTAGGTTATTACCTGGTTATTAAAAAATCAATAATTAACTGCTAGGTTATTAATAACCTACCTGATAACCAGGTTGATAACCAGGTCAAAATTCAATAACCGGCCAACACCGGTAAGGTACACTCTAGAGTGGGAGGCTCCTGAGTGCAAGGCCAGGTCTAAGCCATGGCCTCATCCTCTGCCCTAAGAAAGGCCCTTATTTCACATGTGAGGGCCTCACACGGCACAAAAGCTACACACTATGACACCACAAGGTACCTAGTCATTACTAACATGAGTCAACAAGGGACAAGAATCTTAGTAGCCTCAATCCTGCAGGATGATGGTGTGGGTACCACTGGGTTTTTTTAGGGGCCAAATGCACACAATTTATGGACCTTAAAAATCTAATTAGGACCTTAAGTAGCCAGTTCTGGACCCCAGATTTAACCCCAGTTCTGGACCCCAGTTTTAGACCCCAGTTTTAGACCCCAGTTCTTGGGCCTTTAAGCCTATCAAGAGCAGGAGCTCCTTGGTCACGAGTGCAAGTTGTTGTTGGATTGCTCACTTTGGCTGCTGCTATTTTTGTTGTTGTTTTTTTTGTGGGCAATTGATTTGAGAGTTTGGAATTGCAGCAGGGCCACAAATGCTTCAAGCAAGAATCAGAACAACAACAACAACAAGAAGACAAAGAAGAGGCAGTCATGGCATCATTGTCCACAGCTCTACAACTCGGTTTCATCCCCCCGCGTCCGGCTGCTGCTAATTCAAAAAAGAACTTGCTCCTCCTCCTTGACAAACAACTCCCACAACAAGCGAGCAGCAGCTCCCACCAATTTGTCGACAAAAAGTCCCCATCTTCTTCCACTGTGAGTAAGCTAGTACTTTGATCATTGGGCTCCTGGATGGCTCCTCCTCCTCATCATTGGGTTAATCCATAATCCCCAAAGTGTGAGTGCCACATACATACGAGGGAGCTGGATATTCTCTAACAAAAAGTGTCTTTTTGAACTTGGGTTTTGTATAGTTCTCATCTTGGTTTTTGCAACTTCCATTTTCATTACATAGTCATCTTAGAAGTTGCAAATTCCAAGTCATTTCACTCGATTGGAAAGGACATAGTATCAAGGAGCTTTCGAATCCACATATAGGAGGAGCTTCTGAGTCCTTAGGGGAAGACGAAGAATTGGGTGTACATAATAGTCTTAGAAGATGCAAAACTCAAGTCATTTCACTCGGTTGAAAAGGACACTTTTTGTACTAGTATCCAGGAGCTTCCAAGTCCAGATATAGGAGGAGCTTTTTTTGAGTTCCTAAGGGAAGAAGAAGAATTGGGTGTGTCAAATTATGGTCATGTTGCTGCTCTCCCTTTAGATGTGCTATTTCGATGAAATGTCTACTCTTAAAATTCAGTGTCTCATGTTGCTCTCAAATGGGTGTCAAAGGAAGGGAGGCACAGCAAGCAATGGCGATTTATCATGGGGGGACTTCTACTTTTGTGGGCATTTTTTGTTTTTGTTCTTATTGCTAGGGCTCCCCATATTGGAACTTGGTTGAATTTCTGAACTGGGATATAGGGTTAAAAGTTTTAGGGTTTTGGGTTTCTCAAGGTGAAGAAGAGGTACTCAGTTCACACTTTGGCAGCATCATTTAGTGGTTCTTCTTATTTTAGTGCTCATGTGTAGAGAGAGTCAATGGACTCCCTTTGGGCAGGAGTTTTTTCTACTTTTGGCTCTCTGAAGAATTTCAGCTTGGATTCATCGTGTAATTGCAGGCAGTATTTTCACAAAGTGGTTGCAGTATTGCAAGGAAGCAACAGCAGCAGCTGAATGGGCAATCATTGCTAAGGACAGGGAAGTGTCCAGTTTTGGGCTATTCCATTCAATTGCTGCTCCCAGAATCTCAAAAGGACTCAATTCACATTAAAAGACAGCTGGAGATTCATGCACATGCAGAGGATGCAAGCAGCAAAGGTGCTTATGATATTGACCCATAAGCACTCTTTTGTTTAGCATTAGGTTAGGGTCCTTGTTAGATTATTTGCTTCCAGTTTCTTAATGTCTGTGCTGTCGCTATGGTTTGTTTTCTGTGCTAGATCAGAGGACCCAGTGTCTGACTGACTGATAATGTCTAGTGATCATTGGATGTCCCTGTTGTTGCAGGTGATGACACCAAAAGACATGTGGCCATGCAGAGCTTGCCATCAGGTATGTCCACAGCCTTGGGATCACCGCCTGTGGAAGTGGAGAAATTTCCCATCCCCGATGGCTACAGTGGCTGGAATATAGCAGATCTGGAGCCCTTCCTAAGCATTACAGTAGTTGGTGCCACTGGAGACCTGGCAAGGAACAAGATTTTTCCAGCATTGTTTTCTCTTTACTATGGTGGAAGTCTTCCAAAGGTAGGTAAATTGAGAAACAACCCACCTGCAACCCCCATCACAACCTGGTGTCTTATTCCTTATTCATTTTCAGGCTGTAGTTTGAATGCTCACTAGAAGTGAAGTCCTGCTTTACTGACACTACTCTGCACAAATGCACTGTCTGAGTGTTGCAGAAGGTGGCTATTTTTGGATTTTCCAGAAGCATTCTCTCCAATGAGGAATTCCGTGAACTGATTAGTGAAAGTTTGCTTTGCCGTGTTGACCTTGAGTATGTCTCTCTCCTATGGATTTCTTCAGCAGTAAAATGTGCTTTGGACTCTGACTAGAGTTCCCATTGGTTCTTTGGGCTTTTGCTTCTTGTCCAGTACTGTGTCTAATGAAACTTGATGTCCATGGTTCACTCTTGCTTTGTAAAATATATACTTATTTTCCACCCACTCTTGGTAGCTGATGGAAATCAGTGGGGAGCTTTTCGTTGCTGCTATTCAAGATGAAGATGATGGGTCTGACGCTTTGTGAGCAACTCTCATGAGATTATGATGATCATGCTCATCATCAGCATCATGACGTAACCTTCAAAGTTGTCACTTGTGGAGTTTTCTCCCTGCAATCTCATTATAAAAATGTTACATTGTGGGTTGAGTTCTGTTGCAGCAGTGAGGACTGCGGGGACAAAACGGAATTATTTCTCCAGAGTGTGTATTATGAACATGGCAACTATTCAGGCTGTGATGGCATGTCAAAGCTTGATGAGAGGTTGCAGCAAGTGGAGGTAGTAACTACTTCTGCTCATCAGGGTTTAGGGTTTGTGAAGCAGATTGAATGCTCACCCAAAATAGTTAAGAATCTATGAGCAAGCTGAGCCCTCTGAACCTGTGAACTTTTCATGCAAATGGACTTGTTCTGATTTAGTGTTTTATATAACATCCTTGTGTGAAGCCTGGTTGCCAAAATTGATTTTTTTTTGGTGTGTGTTGTAGCAGGGTGCTGGTGAAGCAAATCGCATCTTTTATTTGTCTTTGCCTCACAATGTAGTGCTAGAGGTGGCCACATGCTTGAGTGCTGATGCGCAGAGCAAGCGAGGGTGGACACGCCTGATTCTTGAGAAGCCTTTTGGGTTTGATTCTGAATCATCAGCAAGAATTAATCAAGGGCTCCTGAGAGGGCTTGACGAGAAGCAAATCTACAGGTCTGTGACATGTGGCAACCAGCTAGCGTTAGGCATTTAGTCACAATTTTCTCACTAGGCACACACACTGAAATGTTCGCTAGTATCTCTGGTATCTCTCTGCTAGTCTGGGATTGTTTATTGGCTTTTTTGCAAATGGGTTCCTGATAGGATTGACCATCACATGGGAAAGGAGCTCATTGAGAATCTGACAGTGTTGCGATTCTCCAACCTTGTCTTTGAGCCACTTTGGACACGGACGTACATTCGCAATGTGCAGGTACAATATACTAAATACTCAGTTGTGTTTTTGCTTCACTTCCACCCAGTCTGCTGTTATGGTCTCTTGCTTGCTATTGAGGCTGGAATCTCATTAACCTCAGTAGTATCAGCTTGTCTTCGTGCAGTTCTGTTCATGTCCAGCAAAAAGCTAGGTGTAAGAAATGAGAGTTCTCAATAAGTGATCACTTGGACATATATATTTTTGCTTGCAGGTTATTGTGACTGAAGATCAGGGAATGGATGGGAGAGGCAGGTAAAATAAAATCTCTTTTTTTTTAAGATTAGGTTTGACAAATTTCCTTGAAATGTGCATGTCTGTCATTAACTTGTACCCTGACATGAACATAATATCAGAGCTCTGCAGGTTAGGGCTCTACTGTGCATACGGCTCTTGAAGTTCACTGAACATGTGTTGCAACTGTCACTATTTTCCAAACCACCCATCAGCTTTTTTCTGGGTCTTTAGAGTACCAGGGTCTGGTCTCTTTTTTGCTTTGTACCTTAACTACCACCTGATTTGTGGTATCACCCAATTAGGGTTATCTACCCTCTTTTTTTTACTTTTAATATCAGGTCATCTCTCCAATTTTTTTACAGGTTGACTCAAAACATAAGTATGGAGGTGTTCTCTGTATGTATGAAAACGAATTCTCTTTAGGTCTCTAAAGGAAAGGGATATCAAGAGCATGGTTCAAACCCTAAACCCTAAACTGAAACTTGCAAACTGATTTGTGGCAATCACATACATATGTATGTGGTACAGGTATTTTGATCAGCATGGTGTGATTCGTGATATTGTTCAAAGCCATATTCTCCAGACCATTGCTCTATTTGCGATGGAGCCACCAGTTAGCTTAGATGGTGAAGACATTCGCAATGAAAAGGTATTTTGTCTCTTTTTTTTGGATATCCATCTCTACTTAATCTGTGTTCTCAGAACTTGTCAGAAGATTTATTAGCAGATTTGTCTTTCGTCTCAGCTGTTAAGAGGAAATTTAAGTTCCAGGAAGTTTCTGAAGTGTGATTTCTAAACTAGTTTTGGTCACCCATGCTGTCAGTTAGTTTATATGGCAAGACTGCATTGAAGATGAATCTGTTCCTTAGACCAAAGTGTTTCTGTGGGAGGTTTGTTCCAGGTAAAGGTGTTGCGGTCAATGCGGAAGGTGACATTGGACGATATTGTCCTTGGGCAATACAAGTCAAGTATCTCAAACGATGGCAAATATACTGTTCCAGGCTACACAGAGGAACCAGGCGTAAATCCAAATAGTCTTACTCCTACTTTTGTCGCAGGTGTATTCTACATCGACAATGCTCGTTGGGATGGTGTTCCTTTTCTTATCGAAGCTGGGTTTGGGCTTATTGAGCACAAGTGGGTAGATAAACTCTAATTTCACCCCCAATTATTTTTTCCTCGAGTAGTACACAAATCCAAGTCAGGTTTGTTTGTTGTCAGGAATGTGAGAGTATGACCTCTGCATCCAGCTGAAACTCAGATGTTGCCTACAGCCACTACAGAGGGCTAGTTTTGAGTGAGTGAATGTGATTCTGACTTGCAACCATTGATGGGTTGATGCACAGTTGGGTCATTCTTTCTTCATAGCCTGTGCAAGCTATTGATACCTCTTCTGTTGATTTAGTTGTTTTAAAAAATATCCCCTGTAGGCTTCTTGGTGATATGTGCAAGTTTTTTCTGTGCATATTGCAGGGTGGAGATCCGCATTCAGTTTCATCATGTTCCTGGCAATTTGTATCGGGGAAGATTTGGCTTGAATGGTGATACAGCTATGAATGAGCTCATAATAGCAGTGCAGCCAGACGAAGGTATCTTCCTGAAGATTAACAACAAGGTTCCAGGTTTGGGAGTCCAGTTAGACTCCTCTGAACTGAATCTGCTGTATCGTGACAAGTAAGGTCACTTTCCTGGAACAGTTCCTATGCTCCACCTGCCTGTAGATAGATAGCTCTGGCAATCTATCTGACACCCTTTTTGTACTGGAAAGAGAAAGGTAGAAGTTGCTGAATAGAGATTGATGTTGAGAGATTCAAAGAGCTTTTGTACACGTGAGGTGATTTGCAATGTGTAACCCTAAACCCTGAACCTGACCTTAAACCCCCTATCTAAGGACCTGAATCTGGCTCTAACTGGGTTAAAGCTGTTTTGACAGATATGAAGCTGAATCGCTCCCAGATTCATATGAGCGTCTCATACTCGATGTAATTGATGGTGACAACCACCTTTTCATACGTGGTGATGAGTTGGACGCCGCATGGGCACTGCTGACACCTTTGTTGGAGGACATTGCAAAACACAAAGTGGTCCCTGAATTGTATACTTTTGGTGGAAGAGGGCCGGTAGGAGCCTATTACCTAGCTGCTAAGCATAACGTACCCCTCACAGATCAATGCTGATTTTGATTTTTTTTTTTTTTTTTGCAATTTCTATTTTACATGACTGTAATTTCAGGTGGACTATTTTAGCTTTGTTTGCAAAGCTGACAATTGCAAAAAATAAAATTAAAAATCTCTATTGTATTTTCCTCTGTTCTCTATGCCCCATGGAAATGGGACTGGAACTGTGCTGATGAAAATGTTGTTGGGCATTGTGTGTGTGATGTATGATTGTGTTGTATGCACCAGACTTTGGCACAGAAGATTCAGGAAAAACACAGTGACAAATGTACCTGAGAGACCACATGTCTTTGCAGTTTATGTCAAGAAATTATATAAATTCCTCTGAAATTTTCAGCTATGATTTAATTTAATTTTCAGTGAAGAAATCATTCAATATTCAAGAACTTTTGTACGGCAAGTCCAAACATCATGGAACCAAGCCCATGCACCCCTCCTCGTTGAGAGCTTTCCAAAGACACCAAGAACATGATCTGAAGCATCCCAGTTCGGTGGATCTCATAACTACAAAAGAAAACAAACTACCTTCCTTCATTGATAGATAAAGAAAATTTTATTTGTTCGTGCATAGTTCATTTATGAATTTGGTTACAAAATTATGGGAAGTGAAGTAACCTTCTTAAATGCTCTCTACAAAATTTGGTAGTGTTTTGGGAGCCTAATGTTGTACTTGAACAAACCCAAAAAAAAGCATGTCATGATAACTTGGCCTTGTTGGATAATACTATTGCTAGTTGTGCAACAATGTAAAGGACGACATTAATCTCCGATGTTATTTTATTATGTTTTTATATTCAAATTATCAATTCAAATGCTGTAAGAGACATAGAAGAAATATATTGGAATGACAATGATGATCTAAACCTACTAGAATTTATTACAAGGAAGATGCAAATGGAAAAAGCAAGTACATATGTATGAGTTTAATTTTTTAAGTTCTAAATCTTTAATTGTTGAAGGCAAAAGTAATAGTTAATAATTACAAATATGGTGAATAGTGTATCAAAAGCAAAAATGATGGGGGTTTCACAAGGGAGGTAGCCAATACCATTGTTATAGTTCAATTAAAAATGGAAGAAGTTTGCATTTGTTTAAATGTAATTGGGACTTGGTGCATAAGGAAAATGATCACAATTGAAAAGGAGGACCTTCTCTATAGAGCTTTCAAATCCCAAACTATGTTGGCTCAAAACAAGCAAAAGATCAACAACAAAGGTCAATTACCTTTATACATGGGCATTGTATAAAAGATGCTCGTGGTGAAAGTCTTTAGGCAATGGTCATAATAATTTGTGCTTGACCATCTTGATGTTGTAGCATTTACATGTGGAGACAACATGAGTTCTATGGGTGTCTTTTCTTCTCTTCCTCTTTTGTGATTGGCCAACATATGCTATTGTGCAAAGTCTCACACAAAACTATCCACCATTGACATGTCAAAAGGGATCGAGCTTGTTAGTGTGATGGATTGCTAGTTGAATCCATGATATATTGAGTGTGAAGCTTTGAATTTTTTCTTCATTGCTTTTGGATGCACGATAGTTGAAAGTTGGCGATAATTTATATGGGAATCGTATATTAGGATGTTTATTTTCTTTTACACCTATTATTTTCAAAATTTCCAATGTTCACAAGGGGATACCAATATTGATATACTTCAAGCATCACATAAATCAATGGATTCTTATCACGGTCTTGGCAAATGATTTTAAAGAAGACTTTCTCATGTTGGAAGCTATAATGTTGAATTGCATTTTATGTAAATTTTATAGAAGCATATGTGTACAATAACTCTTGAATTCAAGAACAATGTTTGGGAACTTTGCAATCTTATCCATGTAAAATCCATGTAAAATGTGAATACACAACCTCAAGTTATGCATGTTTTAATCCTCCTTTGCAAATAAAAATATTTTTCACTAGTCTTAAAAAGATCCCAATCTTAGAACATGCCATGTTGAATGTATCATTGTGTAAATATTTGTCAATTGCATTGGATATTTTAGCAGGTCAAAATGGTTTATTGAGTCTACATCAATGAAAGAATGAGTGTTAGAGTAATCAAGTAGAAATAATAAGCTTGCACAAAAAATTTAAGTATTATGTGTACATACATAATTTGTATAGCTTGTGAGTTTTTCTTCATAAGTAAAAGGGAATCATAAATGGTGGGAGTAGTGGAAAGATCATTGCTATATTACAAAGATTTAACATATAAACAACCATGGATAAATTTTCCGAACTAGATTTTGTGACCTTTCCATGGTGGGTGAAAGGTTGGCTAATCCTTAAAACCATTGCAACCAATTAAATATTTAATAAAAATCATAATATACAAAAAGGTTTTTCTAGATTGCACATAAGATTATTGAACTTGTAGAAAATTAATGATATTAACAATTATGTTTTGAGATCTCCAATTGTGAAAATTCTTTTTTAATATTTGATTTCCATCTTGCATTCATTGATTATCAACATTAAGTCCAACAAGTTTGTAATTGTTGTCCCAATTGTGGATCAAAGGTTAATATGGTTGTGCCCTTATTTTATGATCATATGCACATCCATTTTTTGATATTTGGTCTTGTTTTGCCAAAGGGGCATTCTCAAAAAAAAAGCCAAAGACTTGTTATCGACCAAAATGTTTAACTATGACTAGGTTATCATTTCATTAATACATGACATTATAAGACCATTGTTTTTTAGATTAAAGCAATAACTTCAAGGTGTGTTTTATCGTTGAGATTTTGTGCCTTCACATTGCCAAGAACATTGGTGTAAACCTCGCCAAGAAAATTACACATGACCAAAATTCAAATGATGATGGGTTGGAATAGGGTAGCTTTGTTAAGATGTAATGCAATACTTTTGGCACATGCAAAGTCCACACATGAGTGCATAACTTTTGCAAATCCCTTTTTCCAACCCCCACTCATGATTCAAAACTTTGTTCATATAATCATTTGGAACAACATCACTTATTTTTAGATGATTCCATCATCATCATTTATAACTTATTTTCTTTTTATATAAATCTACCCAAAATTTTATTTTCAATACAAAAATTTATTTCATTTATTTATTTATTCACTTATTCATTCGTATGTAGTTATATTTAAACAAGGAAATTGTTAGATGTTCATCATGCCTTGGATTTTATTGATTGACATCATTGACTTCAAAAAATTCTTCATAATGATTATATAAACATATATTCTTAACAATTTTTGTTTTCATTCTTGATTTTTAGTCTATTTTTTATTTTTCAAAATATTTCAATTTGGAACATATTCATTAGATAAAGAACATTTCATTTTTTAAATTTTGATTTCCAAATGTCATGTACAAAATGTTTCATTATCTCGTGTGATTGAAACTTATGAAATAATATCCTTCTTGTTGAAATTGAGTTGACATTCATATTTATGATTTGTTATAGAAAATATAACTTTAAAAGTCTAAGTATATTATGCAACCATTTCTAATGTACAAATGCTTAATGCATTAAATTGCACGTATTACCATATATATTTGGGTCCAGACCATAAAGATTTAATACACTTATCATAAAATTTCAATTCCATTTCATCACTTATAAAAACAATGGTTGTGGTGTCAATTTTGATTCAACACACCCTACCAAAGCCCAAGGGAGAATTTGAGAAATGATTATTAATGAAAATATTCTATCTAATAGATATAGAGAAAGAAGAAGGAAAATTTCGTAGGGACTAATTAAAGAATCTTATTTGGGAATTTTGCACATATATGAGAAATTAATGAAAAAATTTGTATGAAAATTTGGTGAAGAAAGTATTTTCAACCAACCACAAATGTGGCAATAGGGAAAGTTAGTGGAGGAAATGGAGGAGGGCTAACAATAGTAATGTTTGTGCCAGGACAACTAATGTAGAAGAATGCAAAGGGAAAAAAAACATTCTCATCAGAAAAAAATGTATGTTATTGTATGAATCAAACCTTTGAGTAATAAGGAACTCTCTTGCTATGATACTTTGACTAAGAGTGCAATAATGATAACACAATTGTTTCAAAGGCTCCAATGTTTGATCAATTACCATTTATTTTTTCCTACACTTTCAATAAATGCTTATGGATTTTCTCTTCTCTTCTAGATTGTGGACATAACATTCTTCATCCTAGATGTCATAAGTGCAACAACTTCTCTAGTTCAATGTTTTGAAAGTATTTGGTGTTAAGAAGTTTAACAAAGCTTGATAAGCTCTAGGTGAAGTAATTGTGGACTTTAAAATATAAAATGTAAGGAACAACTCTCATTACTAATTGTTTATGTGACAATTTGATAAACATGACTATTTAGGAGTTGTTTGTTTTTTTCTTGTGACATTAACCTTTAAAATCCTTGGTAATTTAACAATATTGTTGCGAAGATATGTAAATTAAAGTTTGGGACCAAACTCATCATTTTGGTCTTTAGTTTCTTTAGATTTACATTGAGGAAATGTCTTATTTTCAAATAAAAACCTAACAAAATTCCATGGAGAATTGCTTCCTTTGAAATAAAAAAATGTGAGATTAAATGGTTTGGGGGTAGACTTTAATTTGGTATCCTATTTTATCTTCTTTAGGCTTACATCATGAACTTGGACCTAATGATTTTTATAACTTTTAGAATTGTCAATCCAAGAACAATCTATCAAGAAATTTTGATGTGGCCTTGAAACTAGCACATTTTGTTTTAAAATATTAAATTAATTGAAAAATTGCAATTCTCCCTTTTATTGAAATTTGCCTAACTTGAACCTTGCGATTCTTTTCAAATAAAAACAAGGGTTGGCCAACATTAGTTAAAATATGCTTGGATATGAAAAGAACCCCTTTACATACCACCTAATTAATACACATGTATATGACCATTATATCCCAATTTGGTGAAGATGGGTGGCAATAGTTTGATACAAAGACTCCCAAAACTTTAAAACCAAACATCATTTTCATCTTCAAATTTTTCAACATTCATTTCATCTTATATCTTATCTAAATTACAAACATGGTGTGTGTGTGTGTGTGTGTGTCTGTCCGTCTTTTACTTATCTTTTACTTATTTCCTTTTCTCTGACATCATTTCGCTTTCATTACCTCTATGGCGTAATCCCATTGGCTCCTGTTCCCTGTGGAGTGTTTTGGGGGGTGGGAGAAGGGAGAGCCCGGTGAAGCACGGGGCGGGGGGGCCAGCAGGGGGGGGGGGCACGGGCAGGGAAGGACCGGGCGGGGCAGGGCAAGGCAGGGGGGGACCTGCATCTAATCAAACAAAAATACAAATTTTTTTTAAAATTATTTTCATTATAGAACATATTAAAAAAATTATAATCTTTTTTAAAAGAAAAAAGAAAATAAATAAATAAATAAATAAAAACAAAAAAAATGAAGATAGACAAAATAAGAATAGATAAAATAAAAACATGAAACAAATAAAAAACTATAAAAAAGGAATGGAAACAAATGAAACAAGGAAAGGGAAATACAATAAAAAAAATTTAAAAGAAAAAAATTCCAAAAATGAAAAAACCAAAT
>Ga0116230_10002696_pt1 | contig 17116 bp, 11 predicted proteins | sample S1TSphfallax_3_FD_88678 | JGI IMG/M metagenome (GOLD analysis project Ga0116230, IMG submission 88678) | Host-associated microbial communities from peat moss isolated from Minnesota, USA - S1T2_Fd - Sphagnum fallax MG | ecosystem: Host-associated > Plants > Peat moss > Unclassified | place...
CTCCGTTTCTTTTTTGTTTTGGGTTGGTTGGTTGGTTACCAAACTTTGTGGTTGAAGCTCAATGCATGGACGGTTCAAGGCTTTTGTCCGATTCTTCAAGAGACATAATTGTAGCCCGAATGACAGCTTGGCCCAACCATCTTTGGAACACTTTGTACTCGGGTACTTACTTCTATAAGATCAAATGTTCGGAGGACCCATTGCATTTTTATTCCTTTGTTTGGGTCAAAATCGGTATTTTTTTCAGCTCAAAACAATTGTGAAATTTTTCTTGATGTAGCTGAGGTGGCGATCATCCATAAGCCTATTTAGCCCAATCTGGCTATTAAAAATAGGAAGGAAAAAATCGAACATCCATATATATATTTTTGGCTACTAACTTGGACCATGTATAAGTAAATGAGGATTTTTTGGAGGGGGATTTTGGCCTTTTTTCCCCAAAAGATCATTGATTTGTTGACAAAGAAAAAATCTTAAATTTTGCAAAAATGGTGCAAAATCACACAAATCTGCGCCAAAAAAAGAGAGGTGTGTGTGTGTGTGTGTAACAAACACCCCATGGTAGCAACAATTTGTGAAAGATTGAAATTTGAAACCATTTGCCTCCTCATCCAACATAAATTGAACTTCTCTTTTGGAGAAAGATGATGTGATATTTGCCAACAAAACCTTCGAGCGAGTGTTTTTTTCACCTTTGGAGGACATTAGTGCTTTTTCCAAAGCTACCTTTTCCTCACCGTGGTAGGAGGAGGAGGAGGATCATGGTTGTTTGAACAATTATTTTAAGGATTCATGAGTAGATAAATTCTCACAACTTTAGATGACCACACTTACTATATGATCCTTTGAAATCAAGTGTGTTGTCTAGGTAACATCAAGCACGATTTGGTGATGAATTGAACCTATAATCACTTGGGCAAGGTGTTCATTAGTTTTAACCATTTTGTGTTGGTATATGTTTTAAACCTTTAATTTGATTTGATTTCAAATTGGTCTTGGTTTGGTTAGTCCAACATACCAATTTGATTTAGGTGTAAAGATTCATCGCATTTGTGAAGCCCATTTTCATAAGGAGCAAAATTATTGATGGGGTCCCCCTATGAGCTTGAAGGTGCAAATTTATATGTTCTTCTATATGTACCTAGGATTGAACTTGTTTCACAAATAACCATGTTTCAAAATAAGGAATAAGAATACCAATTTGTTCTAACATTGTATTTTTTCATCCTGAGGACAATTATGAACTCCTTGTTCAAAGTTGGATCATTTATCAATGTTTTTTAAAGCTTAACATGGACAGTAGATTTGGATTTGGACAAATGAAGATAACAATTGATGGACATCATAATGAAATATATAAAAAAAATTTAAAAGCGTACCCATGATCCATAATTCAACAACATTGATAGCATGTTAACCATTGAATTGGCAAATAGCACCACAAAAATTGCAATGAAACCCTAAAAAATTAAATCAATCCAATAGATTTTTTGAAAGGCTATCTAAAAACGATAGAGGAAATGATTTGACACACACAATGAAAGGAATAAGGAAAGGGATGGTGGGATGGCAATCAAGACAAGGAAAATGATGGCAACAAGAACAATGGGAGCAATTGGAAACATACATTGAAAGATGAAAGGGTGATTGGGAAAACAACATGGGCAATAGTTACATGAATGGGGAAAATGGATAAGTTTGAATTGGTGTTGTGAATGTATATAATTTTAGATATACCTATCATGTAAATGTAAGTAATAAACTTATTACATTCCATGTAAGTGTAAAAGTTCTCATCCACATCAATGTAAGTGTAAATATCTGGATGTGTAAATGTAAATTATTTACATTTATTTGTCTTGTCAATCCATGTAAAAAAAAATTTTAAGAATTTTTTTTCCTTTCAAGATTTAGAGTTGTCAATTCACCTTTGTCCAATTACATTAAAATACATAAATTTGAAGGGAAATTTTCCTTAATCTCATCAAGGTTGCCTTCTTTAATAAATACAAATGAAATGAAGATGCGCAAAAGGGATATATATATAGTTAGTTAGTTAGTTAGTTAGTTAGATGTAGAAAAAATATTTGATACTAAACAAACTTATTAGGTTTTGGGTTTAAAAAGGGGGTCCTAGATAATGATGTTGTTGGAGTTAGAAGTTGGCATCCAAAACAAACTTGCATCATGCAATATCTAATGGTTAATTTTTCGCTTATTAGTGGTTATCAAAAAAAAACAACAAACCACAAAAGATTATATGCATACAATAAGACCTATGGGACACTAGATGCATCCCATAGAACTTTTTTTCCAAAAACTAATTTATTTACATATACCTTATTAAAGACATTTACATGAGATAATGTAAATGTAAATTCCAAAAATTAGCTATGTAAATGTAAATCAATCATTTTACATTATTTTACACAAATATATGTGTATTTACATTTACCTTCCCAACTATTGGTATAAACAAATGTTGGTTAATTATATGTTTTAAACTAAATATGAACATGCAAAAAGATTGAATATGCATGAAGTTATATTCAAATTTTGTTCATTTTTTAATATTTGATTCTATTTGTAACCAATTATGGGACATCAATCAATGTTATATCTATAATCATATTTTCGTAAAGACCAAAAAAAATGTATCTTTATTTGGGAGTTACGGTTTAGGGTTGCACATATATGACTTTTCATTGTGAAGAACAATGAAATGAACATAGCAACTTGCAACCTTCATTATTAAGCTTTTCCATGGGGTCATCACTTTTTGCACCTCCTTTCTTTTAAGTTCATGAATTAATGTCAAGTTCGATTTTATAATAGTCGAACTAACCTCAAAATTTAACCTTGAATGTCATTTTGTTGAGAGGTTTGGGACAAATGAAAAGGCAAATGGACAAGGGATTGTTGGGGTTGGGGTTTGCAAATGATGAACTACTAATCATTGAAGCTTTTTTAAAGTCAACTCAAGTGTTCATGATTACAACAATGGTTGGGTCACTTGTTGATTCAAAATGCACAATTTATTTTGGTGTTGTTTTTCTTTTGATTTTAAGTTCTTTAAGTGAAAGTTCATTCATTTTTTGCCAAAAAGGTCTTGTGTGCATGAAAAATTATTATAAAAGTTGAATGTTTTATTGAAGTTGCAAGCTATAATCAATAATGACCCATTTTATAACAATGTCCACAATGTGTTTGTTGTTAAATGTTTATATGCTTATCTTTTCAAGGCTTTTTTATGGATTTTTTGCCATCAACAAAAGACATATATTTTGAATGCATTTTTATTTGATTTTTTTCATTTTGGATGTATGTGTTTCATTTCCATACATGTTGATGCATCTTATGTGTTCATGAAGCATGAAAATTTAGAGTTATGGTGTTTTTGGTCCCTTTGAATGTGTGTGCATGGTGAATGGGTGATGATGTTTTGTTCTTACAATTCAAGTTTTTTTTAATGTTTGCAATGATTTAAAATGAAATGTTTCTTGTCGAAAGTGTGGATGAAGTTTATGAAAAAACTTGTGATGTGAACAAAAATTTGACTACCAACTTGTCAAATGTTGAGAATGTACACTCACAATTTGGTAACCATCTATGAAAGAAAAATGAACTAAATTTTGTAAGTATGGATGTTCAAGCTTCAAAATGGAAATCACACAACATGAGCTTTATTTGTTGGGGCTTATTTATTATCAATGATAGTCTACCCATTGACCTTGAAAACTCACAAATTATGTAATGTATTATCTATAAGTTTTAGTAAACTTTTGGTAACTTTATAAACCAAAGTTCCATTATAAGGAAATGGCTTATCAAATATAACAAAACAAATGACATAGTATTCCCATGAAAACATATGTTGATAGTGCACATTTTGGTTCAATCGTTTTAAAAATTTTGCATTAAATGGGAAGGTTATCATCACAAACTTACTAAGCTTCATAGGTTCATACAAATTATGTCCAAAATCCAATTTCATAAGTTCGTACAAAAATTGCATGAATTGCATGTTATGGTTAATATGAACGATATTTGTACATATTCAATATTTTAAATATTTCAAACATATGAAACATTGTTATTCAAATGGAATGAAATACATGAATGTTCATGTTTAATACACAAAATTTGCATAATTTTATGCAAAATTACATTACGATAATTGCATGGATTTAGTTAAAATGTAAATTGTGCATATTTCACATCAAGACATCATAAGTAGAAAATACACTATATTTATTTATTTATTTATTTTTCATGCCATTTTTACACTTTGAAGCTCATGTATTTTTCACAAACATATTGTTTTATGATTTTCGCATAGATTCTATTGAGATTTTGTGACGAATTGGAAGTTTGTGATGATGACTAATTTTTTTGAAATATATCGTATTTGGTAACAAAGGAAGAAAATGTTTGGGTCCATCATGTTTGCAATCACTACATTTTTGGGGTTAGCAAACCTTTACAAAAATGGCGATGAAACATAGCAAATGACCATGTGTTTTATGTTTACAAAGGTTAGAAGTTTATCTCCATGCGTGAAAGTATCAAGTTATGCAAGTTACTATTGCATTAATGTTTTTACATGCACTATGTTTCCTTCCCATTCATCTCTTGTGGAATAGGTGTTTCTTATAATGATCACAAAGACCATGGATTTGCATGTGCTTCCAAATTTTGAATATACAACTACTATTTCTACTAGTTTTGATCTTTGGATGTCCAAAGGTGGTGTGGACACATTTGTTTTGGTCGTTAACTATTTGGATGAGGTTTAAACTCTAAGCATGTTGTTATGGGGCTATTTAAAGTGCATGAAACAATTGGCAATGCCATGGTTTTGCAACCCTAATCTTTGCTAAAAAAATTGAATTTATTTGTTATGTGATTATTTTTGTGAAAGATGAAGGCAACAACTTGAGAACTATGGCTACAACATTATAAATTATAATCTATAATTGATTGCACAAACCTTTAAAGCTTTTGTAGTTTTATGAAGTTATTTGTTTTAGGCATGTGAAGTTTAAAATTTGCCAATATGTTACAAATGACGACAATATAATGTTTACGTGGGTTTAATTTTGGTAAATGTGAAAGAAGTTCAAGTTGGTTTGTAAGAGACAATTACATGGGCAAAAAAAACAAGGAAAGGGAGACATGAGTGGTAGAAGGCATGCATTAACAACATGATGGGACATTGGAAGTTGAAAATTCTAACAAAGACAAATTTTGCAAAATTATAATGTTTGAGTAAAAATTAAAACTTAGGCAAGCCATATTGTTGTGTAATGGGGCAAAAAAAAACAAACTTTACAATAGAAAGTCCTTAAGGTCCAAGTTTGGACCATTGCGAAGGTTGTCATTCAATGCTTGAACCCCATGTGTTAATACATGTGATGAACCAATCCAAAGGTCATTGACTACTATTGGGATTATTCATAATTGGGGTTCCAAAAATAAAAAAATCTAAGAGTTTTTTACAAATAACATTTACATGAAAAAACATTGAGTGAAAAAAATTGAATAATTTGAGATAAGAAAATTCATGTGGTGGTGGAGATTTTTCACATTTGTACTTAATATTGCATCAATATTTTCATTTAAAAATATAAACACAAAAATGTTGAAATGAATTTTATGGAAGCCCAAGCATATTTTTTTGCATGATTTTTTTGTGCACATGTGATTTGTGCTTAAAGCTAGAAAATTTGAACCTAATGAACATAAAAAAAACCTAATCAACTGGTAAAAAAGAGAAATCCCTTCCCTTTTAGTTTTTTGGTTCAATTTTAAAGTCTTTGAAATTTTTATATGATTTGTTTTTCCATCATGTCCACCCAATGAACATGTTTCTATTGTAAAAAAGGTTTAAAATCAATTGCATGATTTTAAAGATTTTTAATATTAAAAAAATGTATTAAAAGCAAGTAATATAGTTAAGTCAAAGGATTTAAAATACATTTACATAATAGTTAGAATATTTAAAATATTTTAATTAATTTAACAAGACATCATTTTATCTATTTGCATACAACAATCTATCGCAATAGAACAAAAATTAGAACCATTTAAAAAAGTAGACTTTCCTTTTTGAAACCCCAATTGTGAATGAGCCTTATTAAAGATCCTAGTTATTGTAATTAACTTAATTATGACTATTGAAGTTGAATTAAATTCCCTCTTATTGATAAGGATGAAAAATTTAATGAATTTGATGAACCGACTTTTACTTGTTGAGTAGAAATATGCAACAAAAGGTTATGAAGATAATTCTTCTAGAATATTTGAAAACATTTGATTTGGACCATCAAGTTCACAATATGTTGGCCTCAAATGCCATTTAACACACCTATTATTCATGTTGATGAAAAAACTTGTAACATGTTTGGTGTTGGAGAATCCATTGAAAATTTTCACACACATTTGTTATTAGATAACTTTCTTATTTCAAAAGCTATTGATTCTCCCATCAACATGTGGTGTGTCCACATTAATGGGAACACAACAAATGTAACTAATACTTGATTTTTTAGGTAATTTAAGTTAATGTTGAAATTTTTGGATTTATTTGTATAAAAACTTATAATATATCATGCGAACATGTGAATAAATTTGAAATCAATCTAATGAACAAAAACTAATGTAATTTTTTAAAAAAAGATTGTAACCAATGTTTTAAAATTTGAAAAATACTTGTTTAATGATTTGCAAATATTTGAAAATTAATTTTTTTGAATTAAAAATAATAAAAACCTTAACATAAAAATATTTTTTAAAATTAAAAAAAAAGAAAAGTAGTCACAAAAATTGGTGGGGTGGTTCCTATTAATCTGGACACACCCATATGTAGATCCCTTTGCTTGACAATGGACCCATAAGTGTTAATTTTTAATGTTGACTTTTTCATGTGCTAAACAAAAATTGAAAAATTGGGGTTGCAAATTGAGATTTTAAAAAATGCTTAACCTTGTTGATGTATTGATAGCTTTAAGGTGCTATTGGTTATAAATGGAGAATTTTGATCAAAATATCATTGTGATAAAATTTTTGTTGCATGATTATTTATGCTTGAATTACATGGCAAATGTAGACTTCAAGGACTACATTAAGGTTGAAGTTTTTTTACTCAAAGAAAATTATGAATTGATTGAAAAAGTTGAATAATTTGAAGAGTTGAAGGTTGACAATGAGTAATTAATTCACCTTAAAAAAACTTTTTGTTTTTTCTTTCCAACTAACCTTCCCTTTAAGTGTTTCTAATTTGTTTATGTCCATGTGGATGTTATAAGGTTGGGTAATTATATTTTTATGTATCTCATTGGCATCAAAAGTTGTTGATTAAACTTCAACAAGTTCTTTATCTATGTTTGGAATTTTGGGTCTGTGGGGTTTGGGTGGGTTTGTGTTTATGTGAATGTTTGTATTTTGCGAACAACTTGCATGACAATATGTAAAGTTTTAAAGAACTAGGGTTCAATTCCTCCGTAAGCTACTCAATTTTGGATGTTGTTCATCTCTTTGTTTTTGCACAACTAGAATGTGAAATTTGTTATGCATATTTGAAGGCATGTGCATTGAGTTACGTTTTGATTGTATGGATTAAATGACTTGTTTATGGTTGTTTCAAAGGAGTGGTAACATGTCCATGAATAAAATAGTGATTTCAAATCTTCTCAATTGTCTTAGGGTGGTACAAAGTGCAAAAATGTAAAGCAATTTGCAATGGAGTAAAATGTTGTTAAGGTAAGTGGGCATTGGCCATGTGGGATTTTCCTATGTTAATTTACACAATTATTTTTATAAGTTCATGTAGTTATGGTAATATGTGTTATGATTTATGTCGTGCTTGTGTAATTCAAGATTTAGTATGTGGTTAGCCTCCATACTACAATAGAACACATTAATTTATGGTCACTTTTGAAACAACAAATATTGCATCCATGATCAACATACTTAGACATATCCACACTTGGATCTCATTATGTGCCTAAACACTAGGATCATATTTGTCCATCCTTCTTGATTTCAAAAGATGGGACATACTAGGACTAAGTTGGTATGTCAAAAGCCTCATATTGAAAAAACATTGGTTGGGATGCCACTAGCATAAGATACAAATGTGTATTGACTACAAGAAAACAACTTTGGATACAATATATGGCATTGGTACCTTGCAAAAAAACAATAAAAACAAGGGTATGTAATGTTGGATTTGACCTATTGGCATGCATGCTCTAATAGTTCATGGATGGCCTAAGCATGTACAATATACCAACTTTTGAACCAAATTGTGAAGAAACATAATCCTAGGTGCAAAGCACGTCAATAAACACTTATTGCAACAATATATTGCTTTTACAAATGTTTCAATCACATGTAAATACCAAAGAATGTTCATTCTTATATAACTTTTGTACATGTAACAATTGATTAAATATGTACTATAATTGATCTTTATTTCGTCAAATGACATATTCATGTAATTAATTTGTGAATAGAACTGATCTAGTTTCATAATTTGATATCAAAATAGATGATATATGATAAATCTTATATACCTTGTTTTATTAAATTTGTTCAATGTAATGACATACTTATGGAAATTGACCTTCATGTTTAAAATGGTATGATTTTAAAGTTTTAGTAGTTTTGTTTAAACCTACAATTAAATACAACTCCACCTCACATTTCTCAACAATAAATAATTGAAATCTAAGGTGATAATTGATTTGACAATTCACATATTGTACCAGCAAATTGACACCAATTATTGAGCTTGTTGGTTGTATGTAATTTTCATGCATGGGAAAAGAATATCCCAAAGAAATATTAATTTGAAGGCAATTTTTAACTATGAAAATTTTGCCCCCACCCCCCAATAATGTCTTATTAATCCAAAGCTAGCATTGCTTTTTCAATAACATGTTATTATTCAACAAAATGGATACCATCAAATATACTACAATGATTGATGAAAACATTTTTGGGAAATTATAAGGATGCAAAATAAAAATGTTTTGGGTTGGAACATGAACATGACATGTTTCTTTATTGTAAGACTAAGGTGGCTTGTGCTGGTGGTCCAAATGTGAATAGGACCTTGATAGAGCCCAATTGTGAAGAAACTATTTTACATTTTAAATTAATTTTCAATGACAAAATTTACTCAAAATTCAATATCTCCCCCATTTTAGGTTTAATTAAAAAAAAATCACCTCCAAAAAATCCCACTCATCTAGGGCTTCCAATAATTGCAAGGATTTGCCCTAATTTCTCTATAAAAATTATTATTATTATTTTTTGAATTCTCTTTGACAACATTATTCAATATTCAATAACTTTCACACCATAGGCCTAAACATTGTGAAACTACCTCAATGCACCCTACTCATTGAGAGCTTTCCAATGGTACTAAGAATGTAGTGAGACGTGTTAAACTTTAGGAGATCACAACATGACAAACAAACAAACAACCTTCCTTCATAGATAGATGCATAACGAAAATTCCAAGGTTTCTTTTTGTTGTTAAAGGAAACTTATTTATTAAAGTAAATGAAACCTCTCTCTTTGTATATATATGCAATAGATGAAATATACTTGGCCAAAGATAAAGGCATAAGATTTGAGAGACATCTAGTTATAACTAGTGAATATATGCAATAAGAAATAAGAAATTGTTGATTTGTGAAATGAATAGTTCAATATAGAGTTGGTTATAACCATATATGTATGTTGGGCATGGTGACTTCCATGTAAAACACATACTATACCTATACAATTTTGTGGTATTAGTTTAAACCATTGTTGGATGCGTGTTTATGATGATGTATGAACATAAACATTTGTTTACATTTCATTTTTAACATAAAGTGTAAAACTTGAACTTGATTTGTGTAAAGGTATCCATGGTATCAAGAAGTTGAAAGGTTTAGGGTAATGCCCGAAGAGCAAGAGTGTTCTTGAAATAAGCACCTGCCTGAGGCAAAGCCCGAAGAAGGGGCACTTATGATGGGAACTCCCCCACTCCAAAGGGGTTAGGTTAAGGGGCACTTAATTGGGGAACTCCCTCTCCACTCCAAAGGGGTTAGGTTAAGGGGCACTTAATTTGGGAACTCCCTCCCCACTCCAAAGGGGGGGTTACCAAATTACCCTGCATAAGGCACGGGCAGAAATTTCATTTTTTGGTGTGGTGCCCGGAAAAAAAGCCACACCCATTTAGCCAATTTTCCCCCAAAATTTGTCGGTAAAAAAGACGCCCAATTGGTAGGTACGTTTAGGATCGTGTTCCTCACCTTGCCCGCTGCGAGTCGGGCAGAGTCGGAGAATTTCCGAATTCACGGTGCGTTGGGGCTCCATTCCCGCGCGATTCCCGCGATTATTAATCGTCACCGCGGCCGGGCGGCCGCCAATCATGAATGCTACCGCCCACAGACTGGGCAGCGCCCTGCCTGCCACTTTACAACCCGGACTTCCTGGGATGCAGGCCGCGGCCGGGCAGGCAAACGGGCAGACTCTGTGTGTGTGTGTGTGTCTCCCTTCTCTCGCCGACTCTCTTCGCAAGCTTTTCCACGCACAGCAGCACGAATGCACGGCAGCAGAGAGAGGAGCTCGGCAAGCTCCTTGTTGCAGCAACAGCAGAAATAGCAACAGAAGAAGTAGCAGCGATAGCAGCAGCAGTGGCGGAAACCAGAAGCGATGGATCCGGCTACAACGCTCTCCAACTGCATACAACTGATACACAAGTCCGTGGTGGTAGGTGACAGAGCGCGAACGGCCAGAAGCAGCTGCCAGAGTCTGGTGTCACGCCTGAAATCGCTCAAGCTCCTGTTGGAAGAGATCCGGGAATCCAAGTTGTCGCTGTCCAGCGGCATGACCGGCTTCAGCTCTCTAGAAACCGGCTTGACCAAGGCCAAGGAGCTCCTGGAGCTTTGTGGTGGAAACAGTGGCAGTCTCTTTTACATGGTGATTTGAAGACGAGACTGTTGTGCACCTTATCTTCTCTGTCTCTGTAGCAATTTTATTTTTGCTTTGCTTTTCTTTGCTGCTGCCGTTGTTTTCTGGACGTTTTTCAGGTTTGTTTGTTTGTTTTGTTGGTTAGGTTTTCGATGAAGAAGCCCGTTGCTGTTTTTCCCGTGTTGTTTATATAGGTCTGTGATATTGTGTTTGTTAGGTCTTGCGGACTGAGGATATGGTGAGCAAGTTCCAAGATGCGTCTCTGGATATCGATCGTGCTCTCAACAGCCTTGCATGCCGATTTTCCGAGAATATTCGCTCCCAGGTCTCGCCCTTTCCACCTTAATCATCTCCGTCTTTGTGCTCTCTCTCTCCCTCTCTCGGAAGCAAGTCGGTAGCCCAGTGGTTTGGGCACATGAAGCCCATCTCAGTTAAAATCGAACTGATCGCATGTTCGATGTAGCATGTAGGAGGTTATTGTTTCACTGTCGGAGCTTAAGGGCTTTCCAGGCATAGGAGGAAGATCTGGATGGAACATGGTGATGGAAATGTGTTCAGTGAAGCAGCAACACCATTTGGATTTCAGCTTCTGCAGTGTAGATTTTTCTTTGATGACCTAACTCTGAAGAAAAAGTACCTACTACAGAGGCTCTTTCATTGCCTCAGCTTCCTTTTCTTGCAAGCATCAGATTAGGTCATGGAGATTGATGCCTCTCTGTCTCTGTTTCACTGTGATTCACAGTAGGAGTTCATCATTAGGTCATGGGGATTGATGCCTCTCTGTCTCTCTCTCACTATGATTTGCAGTTGGAGCTCGTCATTAGGGAGCTTAGGAGGACAAAGTACCATGTGGATGTTTCTGATGAAACCTTGGCCGAGGAGATTGAAGTGCTCCTCAGGGTGCAAACACAGGGTTTGAAAATCAGTCAAGAGGCACTGCAGAAGCTGGCAGACAGGCTTGACCTCAGGTCCAGTGAGGCTGTCACACAAGAAATTATGGTACTTCTCCAAGCCCTGATTTTGAAAAAGATAGTAGCTGGAGTGCCTGGTGAAGTTGAAGATGGTAAAGTTGATTTGCTTTTTGTTTTGTTTTTTTTAATTTCTTAAACTAAAAAAAAAAAAAAGTTTCTGCCAGTGGTGGGTGCTCTACCACTGTTTTACACTGATAACAGTAGTCTTGTACAACAGGTCCTGGAGAAGGAGAGGAAGTATGCGCATTCAGAATCCAGTACACTTGATTTCGACCTACTTGATCAATTACTGGCTCTTACAGAGCAGATAAAGGAAGTTGTCAAGGACCGACTGCCTAGAGGCCTCAGTATACCTACTGATTTTCGCTGTCCTCTATCCCTGGAGCTAATGTCTGACCCGGTCATTGTTGCATCAGGCCAAACTTATGAAAGAGCCTATATCCAGAAATGGATTGACCAAGGTAACACGAGATGTCCAAAAACCTTCCAAACTCTGTCGCATAAGAATCTCATTCCCAACTACACAGTCAAGGCTCTCATAGCCAACTGGTGCGAAGCCAATCATGTGCCCTTGCCAGTGCCTGTGAGGCTGGAGTCACTGGTGAGCACCCAGCAACCATTCACTCCTCCAGGGAACAGCAGAGGCAATCCAGGTTTAGACGATGAAAGCACAACCCACGTAGACTCAAGCTCATTATTAGTGGGCAGGGTTAAGGGGCATCCAAAGCCACAACATGCCAACTTGACAAAGTCAAGTGGATCTGGGGAACTTGAAAGATTGACAGGTTGCAGCGTCGGTGAAGACCAGGGTGAACCTTCCCAGGCTGCCAGAGTTACTGGTAGTGGTTCTTCTGGGGGGCTTGAAGGTAACACAAGTAACAAATCTCTGAGGTCTGATAGGGATGTGGTGGGTTCAGATCCTGGGCCTCATCAGCAAACTGCATCAGGCCCTAGTGTAACATTGAGTGTGGATGATGGGAATGTACCTACAGCAACAGATGCAGGAGATCAGCTGGTCAATACTGCTCACACTGCAAATGGGCAACGCCCTAAATCTGGAAGCCTCTCCGGTGAGCTAGATAGGAGGAGTGTCTCAAGAAGTTCCAGTGTGGGCTTCAGTGAGGAGCCTGGGTCTCCAGCACTCCTACCAGAAAGGTCACTCTTCAGGCGACGGGGGGAAGAAAGGGATGTTAGTCTTCCTCGCATTGTTCCGGATACATCAGGGGTTGAAGGGACTGCCCAACAACTTGTGTATGGATTAGTGGAGGACCTTCAATCTTTGACAGTTGATGTACAAAGAGCAGCTACTGCAGAATTGAGGCTGCTAGCCAAGTACAACATGGAAAACAGAATCACTATTGCAAACTCGGGTGCCATAAAACCACTTGTTGCTCTCTTGAGGTCCTCAGATCTGAAGACTCAGGAGAATGCAGTCACAGCATTGTTGAATCTTTCAATCAATGATAACAACAAAGCTGAAATTGCAGCTGCAGGTGCAATTGAGCCCCTTGTGAATGTGCTTCGGGTTGGAAACTCTGAGGCGATGGAAAATGCAGCTGCCACCCTATTCAGCTTGTCAGTTATGGATGACAACAAGGTCACAATTGGTGCATCGGGAGCTATTCCACCCCTTGTACATCTGCTCATAAATGGGACTCCGCGAGGGAAGAAAGATGCTGCTACAGCTCTTTTTAACCTGTCAATATTCCATGAGAACAAGGGGCGCATTGTTCGTGCAGGTGCCATCAAGCCCCTAGTAGAGCTCATGGCAGAACCTGCAGCAGGCATGGTGGATAAGGCTGTTGCTGTGTTGGCCAACTTGGCAACCATTGTGGAGGGAAGACAGGCTATCGGTGATGAACATGGGATCCCTGCACTTGTAGAAGTTGTGGAAGCTGGGTCACAGAGAGGAAAGGAGAATGCAGCTGCAGCTCTTCTCCAACTATGCATGAACAGCCACAAACATCGGACTCAGGTGTTGCAAGAAGGCGCTATCCCACCATTGGTTGCTCTGTCTCAGTCGGGCACTGCCCGGGCTAAAGAAAAGGTGCTACATATCAACATATGCTGTTTCTCTCCTTCATACCCACAGGGCTATTTGACATTTGATAGCTGGTTGCTTGTGTTATCTGTTTGTGCTGTTTGAGCCTGTCCCAGTATATCAGGTTGTCCTCGATCATTTTTGTTTGTGGCTGTTTCCTCCACTTTCTCAAGCCTGGTAACACATGCAGGCATCGGCTTTACTCCGGCATTTCAGAGAGCAGCGGCATGGAGGTTTAGGGGCACGTTCAAACCCTGACAGACACTTGGCAGGCCATTATTAGGTTGGAAACTGAAGTGTGAGTATTGAAGGTATCAAAGCACTTGAGTTTTGGTTGAAGTGGTGTTGGTGTTTTCTTTTTCCTGTCTCTTCACCTTTGTCATGTCTAAGCAATCTTGTGAGAAGAATATTGGACTGGCATCAGAAAACCAAATGGATTCATGGGTTGGCAGCCAAAATGGTTGGCTTCTGTAGTGTATATGCTTAGAGATTCTTGCAACAACACTTGAGCGGTGGTTATATCTTTTTAAGTCTCCACTAAGTGTTTATGAGGAGGCTTTGGCAACAGATCAAGCATCTGCTCACCTTAGCTCTCAATTTTTTGTTATGGGGTTTCCCTCTTTTCACTGTTCATGGAGGTCTCAGGTTTGGCTACCCTAAGAAGGCAGGCTTGGGAACTTCTGTGATCAGCATATCTCAAGAACATCAGATCAACACTTTTGAGAAGTTGCCAAGTACATAAGGCAAGGCCTATGTACTTGTACTTAGGGAACTAGCTAGGTGATCGTTAGGGTAGGGTAACTACGAATAGATTTGACCCACACTTGAAGCAATCAGGGTTGCTTCTCTGTTGGTCAACTTGGCATATAACAAAACAGTTGGATTGTTGACAGTGACCACACTTAACTGGTGACATGTTCAAAAATTCAGGTCAGCCCAGATTACCTTAGCGGTATCTCAAGGACCTATGCTAGATTTTGTACTTTTATCGTTTCCCTGCTGTGGCAGGCTAGTCAGGTGTTGTTTGTAGTATGCTTCAGTGGTGGAACTTTTTTGTTGTATCAATCCCCTTGCTCACTACCTGAGCCTTGAAGAGGACAAGAGGCCCCCCTCCCTGCAGTGAATTTACTTCCAAGTCCTGATTTCTTTTGTTGTTCCTCCTCCACCCACAGGCAGGGAGGTTGGTGGATATATTCATGCTGGATGGTTCTGTACAGGTAAATTCATAGCATTGCTCCAAATCGCAGATTGCACTAATATATCTCAATTACTGTGTTTATTGAAGTTGGTAATGCACATTGTCTTCAAGCTCTTGACCTGCAGTCTGCTACTTTTTTCGTATTGTTGTATTCTGTACAACTATTGACTTGTGAAAGATGGTCTAAAACTACCTGCAGTGCTTGATGGAAATTTGTCTGAACATCTGTATTTGGGGAATACTTAATGAAGTGCTAAACTGTTGCAAGTGGCTTGTGAAATATTCTATTGACTTGGAGTAATCTTCATGCAAATGAATGAAGAAATCTGCAGTTGCTCTTAGCTTGCAATACTAATATCAGAACTGTGATAAACATCAGGATGTTTTGCAGTTTTGCACCATCCTTCCTGTAGTAGAAGAGCTTATCATGGGCAGGAATAAAGGCTTGGATCAGCTGGCCAGGCTTGTCTTCTGTGCCTCTTGTGGTGGGGAAACCCTCTGGTGGTGGTGGTGTTTGCAACAATTCTTTCTTGTTGTGTGGAATGACAATAAACAGAACAGCCCAGTCAAAACTGAAGGACCAGTGGTGTGTATTTTGCCGTCTCTCTGGTATTATACATTTCATGCTGGAAGGTCAAATCTGGTATGACTTCTGATCCTGTCAAGCAATATAAAAACCTAGATTATAATCTCTGCTCAAATCTCTCTGTTTCAGGTTTCAGGATCATAAATGTTATCTCTGTGCATGAAACATTTAAAATTTATTCCACCTCAAATTCAGATCAACCCATGATGAAAGCTGCCGACCACATTTCATTGAAAACCTTTCAGGAAAAAAAAATCTCTTGCAGATGTCTTGGGCAGGTGAAAATATACTTCTTGACGCTCTTCCATCCAAAGATAGAGCTTCTTCAATTAAAGAATTTGCCAAAGGAAGACTTTGTGATATTCGTTTTGGAGTGTGGATCTCTCCAACTTGGTATGGAAAATTCCTACCATTATTTTCCCAAATATATTTGTTCAAATTTATCATCTAGTTATGTCATATTTGTTTATGTAGGGGGCCTTTCTTCCACACCCTAGGTCTAATTTCTCAACATAATCTTTTTACCTTTCTTTTTTTTCAGGTTGTAATGTGACTTGGGTATAAATTTGGAAGAAAATAATGAGCTTGCAACCTTATTTCTGTCTATAGTATTCTGGTATAATATTCATGCAAACCAAATTGGATTATGAAAACCCTAGCTTCTTGCTCTTGCATGGCTTTTCATTGCAAACATAGTTTTGCCCCTCTTCTTTCATTTAATGGGTATCTTTAGAGTACATCTTTTAGTTCATAAAATGGGAGTGATCTTGGGATGTGGGGATGTTAAAACTAATGTGATGTGCCAAATTTATGTTGGATGTCATGTTTGTGTTCAGACATATGCATAGGTTCAGTCATTAGATGTAAAGATGTGGTTGACTGTACAATTGTAAGACATTTGTTAGGGGTTTTCTTTCATTTATTATTAATGTAATGAATAATGAGCATGGAAAAATTACCCGACTTTGGCATCTTCTGATGCAAAAAAAAATGTAGATTTTTTGACCATAGACGAGGAATTGGATTTGATCTTCGTCACCCACAAGCAAGTGAATTTGATTTGGGTTGTCGATTGGCAAGTGGATTTGCTCCAAGTCATCCATAGGTGAATGAATTTGATCTCATCCATCCTTGTGCAATCAACTTTAATTTCGACTTGTGTATGTGGGCTATCAATTTGATTTGATATAATAATGTTGATAATAATTTGTATCATACAAAAAAAAAAGTTGTGGTTCAATGGTTTAACAATTACAAGCATGATTATTCACAAATTATTGACAAGAGTTGCTACAATGATCTATTCTTCACATCTCTAACTAACTAAAACCTAAACATCCAAATGGATC
>Ga0116230_10002697_pt1 | contig 17116 bp, 16 predicted proteins | sample S1TSphfallax_3_FD_88678 | JGI IMG/M metagenome (GOLD analysis project Ga0116230, IMG submission 88678) | Host-associated microbial communities from peat moss isolated from Minnesota, USA - S1T2_Fd - Sphagnum fallax MG | ecosystem: Host-associated > Plants > Peat moss > Unclassified | place...
AATGACCAGATTTTCTCAAAAAACCATATTCCATGCCCTCCCACATTGTCACCAACGGCCCAAAATACAAAATCAAGGTATGGAAAAGATACCAAGTTATTAAAACCAGAAAAAATGAAGAGCAAGAAGAAGCAACTAATGGAGCTTGCAACTTATAGTTTCTTCGTCAGAAGGAAGGCCAAAGTGGAGCCCCACCAATTATGCTAGCAGCGAATCTCCCACATTAAGATCCTCCTCCATGCCTCCCAATCTCACAGCCCCTTGGATACAACTATATCACGGACTCCTCTCTACTACAAAACACCATAAAAACATAAGAACTGACATTCTCCTTTGGATTTGTTGCCCATCATTGTTCCATTACGTCCTTTTGTTGTCTCTCCTCTCTCCTTCCTGTGGGTTCGTTGTGTGCATGGGAGAAAGAGAATCGGAAAGCGGGAGTGTTGTTTGGTCAATGGCATTCTTGGCCGTTGGTAAGTAGAAGGGTGGGGTATAAATTATGAGTATTCTACGTCCGGTAATTAATTAACCGGATGTTTTCGCCCATTTTTGCCAGTCACTATGTTACTTTCTACTACCTTTATTATTTCCTCACTTTATTTACTCGCCTTTTGTAATTGTCCTTTGAACCTCTTTCTCCCCTTCCCCACCCTACCAACTCTGTGAATTGTGCGTTTTTATCTTGTTTTCGCAAGTGAATTGGAGTGTCTCCTTTGCACGGGTTCGATTCCCATGAAGCCCACTTCAGATTCCTTTACACGAGTGTAAAACTACTGTGATTTTCAAAAAACGTTTCTTGTGATACCCAATAGGTACATGTCATGTATCATGGGGAAAATATATAACATTGAGCTTTTCATGAATGTAATGCCTATGGAGGGGAGTGGTTACATTTTCAAAAAACATGCTTGCATTCTAGGCTCTGGCAGGCTACCTATACCAACACCACAAACAAATTTCCCAAGTTTTGTGTTTGTGTAGCCTTGTGAAATTAGATGAAACATTTAAGATTTGGTGATCATGGGTTCATATTATTAATTACATTATAAGGATTGTTTTGGTGTGTGATGGTTTTTTTCATTATCACTGAAATGATGGACCTTCCATATTGAGTCAGGTCCTCAAGGGCTTCCATACTTTGATCATTGATCTAGACCTATGAAGACTAGAAGTTTCAGGATGCAAAGTTAGGAGGTTGCAATTCCAAGACAAGTGAGGTGCATTTATATCTATGAGATTGCAAATGAAACTCCACTAGTGCATGTGTGTTGCGTCTCCATGTGGAATAAGCAAACAGGGTCAATGCTAAAGTTCAAAAACTCTTTAAAAATGTACCATAAACTGCCTAGTGGACAATATAATTTTGAATCATCTAGTGTGACTTGATTTAAGAATCATAGAAGTTGACACGTGATTGCGCAATGTCTGCACTGGCTATGGCTTTTGGAATGGCCAATGCTAATGACGTGAAAAGTTATGGTGCCTGTAGAAATTCACACAGAACCCGTGAATAGCAGTAACTACCTGTCATGGCTCCCCACTAACTATCATCAACTAAAAGTAATTGTGTTCACAATAATGCATGGTAATTGGCTATAAGGGCAATGATTTCAGGCTTCAAAGCATGAGCTGGTGGTAGAAAAACTGAAACAACATCTTCTGGGGCATTTTTAAAAAGTAGTTGCAAGTTGATGGATCCAAAAGACTTGCTCTGCATCGGCATAGCCTCAGAGTTTTGCAATCACATGGAGCCCTAGAGTAATTTCATCCGTCAAGAAATACAATCTACCTACAAGGGAACTTTGAGTCCATACCACCTCAAACGTATGTACTTTGAGTTTGACAAAAAGAATGATATGGCATGTTACCTTTCTTTATTGTACCAAGCCATGGAGAATGTTTTTCAAGAGTTGGATGTAGTTGTGAAAGATGAATATGCATCCCTACCTTTCACTGTCTCTCCTCGAAAGGTGGAATCTCCTACAAAAAATTTAATGATCGACCACCAAATTTCATTGGCAAATCAAGTGTTCAAAAATCCAAAAGTTGACAATGCCCAACATGTTCCAAAAATAGTTGAACTTGATGATTTTAACATTGAAGAAACAGAAGTTATAAAAAGACAACCTTTGAAACATTCAAAGAAAACATTACTTTCACCTGAAGCATATGAAGAAGAGAACAAACAAGGTAATCAAATTGAAACTCACAAAAAGGACAACCAAACTAGTCCAAAGAAAAATTGTGGTCAACCTCTTGAATAAAAAAGCAACAAGAAAAATCCAACTGCAAATAATGTTGTCAAAAAACACAATGTGCTTAAAAAAAAGGAGAAACTCCTTGAACAACATACAAAAACATTTTATGTATAACATTACATGTGAGAACAATAACAAAATATACTTTGGGCAGAATATCGATCCATACAAATGGTTCAAACAACATATGTGTAGACCACGCAAGAAAATGAAACATGACATTGATAAGCGCCACCAAGGTTGCTCAACTACGAGTAATTACATGTAATTGCAACATTGTGAAAATGCAGTACCACTTAAAAAGGAGTCTACTAGAATGAAGTAATGCATGCACATCTCCATGACCCACAATTACCTCATTTTCAACAAGCCATATATTCAGCTCTTCATTTCCATATCGGAGTTGAGCTATCCTAAATACTGTGAGCTGTGAAATTGAGACATGTTACAAAATGACACCCACTCCTCCATGCCTCTTTGCTTTGTGATATGTCTTCGCTTTTGAAACCAAAGTGGTTTGGCAAGAAGGCCCCTTTCTAATGTGTCATTCAATGTTAATCCAATACTTGGTGGTTCATAACTGCAAGCCAAAAAAGTCATTACAAAATTTTACATCTTTTGTTCAATGTTGTGGTAATAATATTGCAATGCTGTAATCTACAACAAACTTGCAAACCTTGAAAGAACTCCAAAGCCTTGAACCTTCTTTGAAGTATCACCATAACCCAACATGATAAAATACAATAAAAAGGTGTCAAGTACAAAAAAAAAAAACAGAAAAATGGTTTACCCTTGAACAGCCAAATCACCCAACATTGCACATCTTGGGGGAACAATTGGGTGCTAAATTGAGACTCCATCTTTTGAACCACTACCCTCATCCCACCAAATCAGTTTGAATCTGGCCACCTTTTCATAACTTCGTCCAGAAGAAAGTCCCTATGAAACAACCACCCCAAACTCATTATTTCCAAAATTGATGTAACAAAGTTTTATTGTTTTCCTAGAAAACCGACCTCCAAAGTCATTGTTTCCAAATGTACAACTCCAAACTCATCTTTGCTACCCCCATACCACTCATAAGTATTTGTGATGTTGATGTGTAAAATGTCCAACTCAAGGAAACTAGTCTCAATCAAAACAACCAACAACAACAAATAGATTTGGAATCTATTTGCAATTGGCTATTGGAACATTTTTATCTTCAAACAAGTGAAATGTTGAAAACATTGCATAATGAATGAAGATAATGAAAGAGAGAAAAAAAAATTGATCTTTACTCGGTGTTGTGACTAGATCTGGCCATGATGTTGATGGGCTTCATTAGTAACAAATCTATCTTGAGAAAGGGTTGTCCTTCAATCTCCGACTGCGTGAAGAGCTTCTCCACATCTGTCCCCCAATCCTCTAGTTTCACGAACATTTGAACTCTGAATCTTACAACATACCATTATAACTTTGGTAACCACATATGGCGTATCTTGTGGCTTGACATGTGTACAGTTGGGTGGTACAAGCAAGCACATAAGGATCAATGCTTCTAGTCATGCAACAAAATTGTGCATGCCAAGTTTTTTTATGACTATGTGTGGAATACATCACAGGATCTTCAAGGCTTGCACATCAAGTGGCATCTCAAAACAAGTCATGTTGCATTGTGTCTTTGAAGTATTCATGACAGCCACATAAGTCATGTAAGGACTTTGGCCAAACTTGCAACAACACACTGTAACTAATCTAACAATATCATTACAATTGTCAAAGTTAACATCTAAGATCACCAAGTATTACATTTAAAACAAGAACTATTGTAAGAAGGCCATAAGACAAAGCCATTATGTAATCAACTTGATGCCAATAACATTTCTATAGTTACAATTTTAGAAATCCACTTTGTGGATTTCATGCAACAAAACGCATAAAATCTCTTCCAATATTCTTAAAAGAATGGGTCCTCCACAACCAAATATCTTAGGGGACACTATTTTAACTTTGAATGTTTATTACTCCACAATACTTGTAGCCATCTTCAATGGCCTTGGATGATTTCATTGTGGCACAAGAATCCAAATCGTGAAATCATTAGAATTGTTGAAGGGATTATTTTGGGCAACACAATACATGTTATCTCCTCAAGTAGATCAATAGGAGATGAATTGAACTAAACCAACATATGGAATAGCTGCTCAAGTAGATGCACCTGCCATGTCAATAAGATATGGTCAACAATTAAATTGATCAACTTATGTGTTTATGAGAAAAAACTGCTTGAAACGCACCTGGAGGAAAACTAACAAAGCTTTGAGACTTGTCACAAACATCATTTGCTTATTAAATTGCCACCTTCATCTCTAGTGGTCCTACTTTAAAGTTGCTCGATTCATATGAGAATAGACATAACACATTTTGCTTTTCCAAGGTTTTTGTGCATCTATAAATGGGGCAATCTATTGCACAACAATGGAGGTTCTTATTGGTTTCTTGCTAATCATCACAATCATCAATCTTTTGCAAATGTTGAACCATTATAAACACTATCCCAAGAGTAAAGAAAGGATTGCAAAAGGACAAACCATACAAACAAAAGGGGTTGACACATGAAACAATTTGTCATTGAAGAACAACTAAACATCACTTGCAATTGGTTCAGCAAAGTAGTCCCTTAGAATCTAACAAAAAGAAACTAAATGAAGTTGTGCAACTGTTGAGTCAAGATGCCTTTTCGGACTAGGAAACACAAGTTGTAGTCTCTTTAGAACATCACATCCAGCCAAGCCTCCCAAGCCTAAATGTGCTTTGGGGGCAAGGGTGTAACCATCCATGGGGCTAGCTTGTGGGTTGGTTGGTCCAGGCATGTATCCAACTTCATCTGGAGATCTTGGAGAATGTAGAGATGAAGAGGTAGTTGATGAAACACAAACCACAAAGTCCAAAGTTCAACTTTAATTATTTTGGTTTGAAAAGACTGATTTTGGTTTGAACATATGATTAAAAGTAAAAGATGTGTGTCAACAACAGAGTGAGTGAATCAGTTGATCAGATGGAAGGGATGGTACATTGGCATTGTAGCACAATATGTCCAAAATGTCCTAAATCAACATAGCATAATTTCCATACACAATTTTTCGAGTTTCTTTAGGGGAAAAAACGTTAAAGAAACAAAGCTCGGACTTTTGTCATTCCATGAAGAAAATACAAGAGGTATTCAAACACAAGCAACAAAAATCCTTCAATTAACAAATGGATGATTAAAAGTAAAAGATGGATATGCAAGTACATGTATTGAACAAAACACCATGTTTGTTTGCATACCATCGCATGTGTCTTTCGTGAACACATCAAAACTGTTACACCAACTACCGTCCTTCATAAAAAATTACATTCCAAAATAGGAATCGCAAAAAGTCTTCGGCTCGATAATGTTCTGGTTCTTCTCGAACACGGATATTGCAAGTTGTATTCAATGCCAAAACTTCATTAGCAACGACAGTAGCAACTAAAATAATCCATGGCATAAACTATCTCAACATTGGCTGATTGAAAAATCTCAAAAAGCATGTCACTCCCTGTCACGATCACATTCCCTCACCGCATACATTTTGACCACTTCGACGAAAATGTACACAAAAGACACAAAGAAGCATATTGAAAAAATAAGAACCACAATCCACAACACAACAAATGACCAAATTCTCTTAGACAAATGTATTCTACACCCTCCCGCACTGTCACCAATGGCCCAAAATAGAAAATCGAGGTATGGAAAAGATACCAAGTTATTAAAACTAGAAAAAAAGAAGAGCAAGAAGAAGCAATTGATGGAGCTTGCAACTTACAGTGTCCTCGTCAGAAGGAAGGCCAAAGTGGAGCCCCACCAATTCTGCCAGAAGTGGATATCCCACATCAAGATCCTCTTCCATGCCTCCCAATCTCACAACCCCTAGGATACAACTATATCACGGACTCCTCTCTACTACAAAGCACCATAAAAACACAAGAACTAACATTCTCCTTTGGATTTGTCGCCCACCATCGCTCCGTTACGTCCTCTTGTTGTCTCTCTTCTCCTTCCTACGGGGTCTTGTTGTGTGCATGGGAGAAAGAGAAATGGAAAACAAGAGTGATGTTTGGTTAATGGCATTCTTGGCTGTTGGCAAGTAGAAGGGTGGGGTGTAAATTATGAGTACTCTATGTACATTAATTAATTAATCAAACAATTTGCCCCTTTACTACCAATCACTGTGTAACTCTTTACTACCTTTATTATTTCCTCACTTTATTTATTCGCCCTTTGTAATTGTCCTTTGAACCTCTCTCTCCCCCTCCCCACTCTACCAACTCTGTGAATTGTGCGTCTTTGTTTCATTTTCGCAAGTGAATTGAAGTGTTTCCTTTACACGAGCTTGATTCCCATGAAGCCCACTCCAGATTCCTTTACACAAGTGTAAAACTATTGTGATTTTCAAAAAACATTTCTCATGATACCCAACAGGCACCTGTCATGTATCATGGGAAAAATATATAACCGTGAGTTTTTCGTGAACATAATGCCTATGGAGGGGAGTAGTTACATTTTCAAAAAACTTGCCTATGTTTAGGCTCTAGCAGGCTACCTATACCAACACCACAAACAAATTTCCCAATTTTTTGTGTAACCTTGTGAGATTAGATGAAACATTTAGGGTTTGGTGATCATGGGTTCGTATTATTAATTACACTATAAGGATTGTTTTGGTGTGTGATGGTTTTTTTCATTATCACTTTAGCCACGCCAAAACATGAGGAATTCCTTGTTTGTTTGTGGATTTCAATTTTTTCAATGTTCAAAATTCATGTTAGATGTGCTTTTACAACCTTCCAACAAATCCTAACCTAAAACCAAAAAATCTTGCAACTATAGCCATGCATTACTTCTATGCATACACAATAGTAGATGTTGCAAAGAATGCTTCAGGGCTTTGGAGATGATGGACCTTCCATATTGAATTAGGTCCTCAAGGGCTTGCATACTTTGATCATTGATTTAGACCTATGAAGACTAGAAGTTTTAGGATGTAAAGTTAGGAGGTTACAATTCCAAGACAAGTGAGGTGCATTTATATTTACGAGATTGCAGATGAAACTCCACTAGTGCATGTGTGTTGCATCTCCATGTGGAGTAAGCAAATAGGGTCAGTGTTGAAGTTCATAAATTTTTGAAAAATGTACCATAAACTGCCCAATGGATAGTATAATTTTGAATCATCTAGTGTGACTTGATTTAAGAATCATAGAAGTTGACTTGTGATTGCTCAATGCCTGCACTAGCTATGGCTTTTGGAATGGCTAATGCTAGTGACATTGTGAAAAGTTTTGGCGCTTGTAGAAATTCACATAAAACCCGTGAATAGTAATAACTACATGTCATGATTTCCCACTAACCATCATCAATTAAAAGAAATTGTGTTCACAATAATGCATGGCAATTGGCTATAGGGGCAATGATTTGAAGTTTCAAAGCATGAGTTGGTAGTAAAGAAATTGAAACAACACTCTTCTGGGGCATTTTTAAAAAGTAGTTGTAGGTTGATGGATCCAAAAGACCTGCTCTACATCGACATAGTCTCAGAGTTTTGCAATCACATGGAGTCTTAGAGCCTTTGCTTTGGCACCATTTGCTAGGACTAGGCCAACAACCCCATCACTACCCATCCCAAGAACAAGATTCCAAAGGATAAACTCATTTAGGGATGCAAAAGCTCAAATTCAAGAAATTTGAATCCCAACACGTCAACATCAACACCCCATGTGACAATGGTGGACTAACAACAAATTGAGTTGCCCAAGAGAAGGAAAATATTGGGTCCATCTCATGCCTGCCCACAAAAATTGTTCAACTTCTGTGAGTAGTTTTTTCACAACTACCAATGTAAGAGTATGCTGCAATTGAAATTGTGCCTTTGTAAGCCTTTTTTCGGCCAGCTTGAACAACAAACCCATGTTCCTTCCATTCACCTACAGCAATGACAACAAGAAGAATTATAAGAATGAGACAAAAAACCACCACCATCACATATGAAAAGTCCCAAACAACCAGTGCACATGTAGATTTAACAAATACTTAAAAAATGAAGCAAATTCATCAACACAAGATTTTCAATATCAACTTGCCAATAAAACTCTTTCCCAAGGAAGCATTGCAAGAGACTAAAGACAATCATAAGCGCCTTGATGATTGTAAAAGTAATGGAACACAAACCATAAGACACATTTTAAATTGCGTTTTGAGCCCTCAAGCCTACTTCCACTAAATAAAATATTTATTCCATATGTTTTGGAGAGACTCATTTTGAAGATTAAAGGTTTTACATACTCATCTTTTCTTCCAACTAGAATTTAGAGAATAAAAATGTAATTAATCATGGGCCATGCTCTTTCTTCAAGAGTAGCTAATGTTATTTGAAAAATAATAATTTCATGAAAAAACAATTGAATCAACTTTTTGAAAATATGAAAACACATCTTACTTTTGTAACATGTGCAGAACTTGAGAAAGCAAGACCCATGATGCCATTGTTCCATGCTACATCATACCATAGAGTGCACACCTTTCCATACTTGACCTGCAAATCAATACACTACCATGACTTACCCATTGATTTCATCAACTCCAACAATGGGTGTAGATAATTTTTACTAATTGACGCAAAATTTAGGCAAACATTCAAGTAATTCTAAGGCCAAAATCACCCAATATGTACCGCAAATTCCTAAGCAAATTCCAAAACATGATTGAAACCCATTGACAAATGTTCCCTTCCTATTCTGATCCCCCTCCTCAGCACGTTTTGGGACACCCAAGGTGAAATTCCTTCAATGGGTGCTTGTTTTATAACAACTACAACAAATTCAACACCAACACCTTTAACAACATCACTAAACCATGAAAACCATGTTTTCCCAACCTTTAGCATGCTTTCCTAGTTTGTCCTCACTTGCAGTAATTAAGAGGAACGCCTTATTTGCCTTCAACCTCATTTTGGAAATGTGATCACATTTATTGTGTACTTCAAGTTGGAAGAGGGTTTGTGAGGAATTCTTGCACACCTTCCACATGAAGATTTGCGCTCACAAAACTCACTTGGGGATGGAACTACGATGTAGTTGTATTCTAACAAGTTAAGGTGGTTCAATGAAATGTAAGGAGTTCACTAAAAATTTAATGCGTTATGTCCACTTGAAAGGTACCAAGACATTGTGGGAGAATCAAACTTACCATGATAAAAGGTGAAGGAGCCTTATGTTGATGCTTAATCCAGGTTCACGCTTGATGGTACCCCCTACGTTTCATCCGTCATAATATTTTCATACAACTTCTTTAATCTAACATGCATTAGAAATTTAAAAAGCTGATATTTTAAAGAGAAATGGTACAAAATTTTATAAGTTTTTATTTTTTAAATCAAGAGTTATGCCTAGAACTGAAACTATTTTGACTAGACTCAAAAAAAAATAGACAGTTTCAACCCCCTCTACTTCTGGCAAGTGTAACTCCCCAAAACCGAAGAAGCTAAAATTTTGGGAGAACCTTTTACACCTCCTAAACTGAAACTAATTCATGTTTGAAACAAATCCAACGGTGGATCTGAGAACAACAACTATTTTAATTAAAAATCTAGGGGTTTCGTCATGGAAATCCTTCCATGAACTCTATTACAACTACTTATTACACATAACTTTCCTTCATGGTTTTTGTTTGCACACATTTTTTTTCCATGAACAACACTTTTTCACACATAAGAACTAAGAATTTCTCACATTCATTCTCTTCCTTCTCCTTCCAAAAAACACACACAAGATACCACTTTCTTTTGTAAGCCTCCTATCACCCCTCCTTGAGTTTGTTCTCCTTGTCCAATGGAAGGTTGGAAATCTTTCTCTCCAATCAATGGCCTCTTCATCCTTCATGACCCAATGAAAATCGAGAATGATTTTTCTATCCTATGGGATTTAGGATGAGAATTCCTAAGCCCAATGAAACATTAAGAAGATTCCCTTCACCAATCAAATAGGATGATAATCCTCATGACCAATGGAATTGGAGGACTCATCCTTTTCCCTATCTTGGACATCTTGATGGGGCTCTTGAGCTCCATCATTGTCAATTTCGTCCATTTGACTTTAATCATCCTACTTCTTCATCCTAATTATTCTAAGTAACTAACTGTTAAGATAATTTACCGATGGTAATAAGTAAACATCCTTGAATTCCCATTTGACTAAATCAACTCAATGGTAGTAGTAACCCCTTCATGCACTAATGACTCTTTTAATATTCCCTAATTATTTTTTACCATGTACTAATTAATTATGTAATACATAATAAATTAGAATGAAATTAAGAATTATAAGGATTCCCATGTACTTCTAGATCCACTGTTGATACTAAGGCTTCACGAATTCGTTGGAACAAGGATATCTAGGTCTTCACAAAGTTTCGTCATCATTGCCACACCTCACGCCTACCGTAATTTCTTGAATAAAAAGAACGACCCCTTTAAACACAAGTGCCAAATTGGTTTAGCTACCTTTCGAATTTTGTTGATGTAGGCAAAAATTTAATTATGGCGGATGATGTTGCTACGCCTTTAGATTCTCTCGTTACACCCATAGAAAAGGAAAAACTTGAAGAAGTGTCGCTTGACGTGAATGTCTCTCAACAGTCGCGCGAAGAAGAATTGTCCAGAAGAATGGTGCGCACTCGAGTCGATCATTCGGCATGGGATCATCGATTATCTCCTAACCCACATGCCTTAACAATTTATTCAGAATTTGTTCTTGCTCGTGGAGCCGCGCTAGAAAGGTTTGAAAAATGTTAATGTGAAGATGATGATGTTCGTCTTCATTGTTGAACTTGGGTTCCCAGTGACGGCCATTATTGTTGACTACAAGGCCCAATCAACCCCCTTCCCATGGAGCATCGAGCCGAATACCTAGCTCGCACCATTCGTCACATTCTAGATTTTCTACAATTGTGATCTATCCCCCTTAAGTCATTAACTAAGTTGTAATTCACTTGAGGTTACTCAGGTGAAAACATTAATAATTAAATTTGATCTTGATTCTATTCAAGAGGTTGATAGAAATGAAGACTAAATAAAGATGTATTAGGATTGAATCCTAAAAATCTCACAAGTACATCATTAGTGCTTGAAGATTATTCTACAAACTAATTTTAATATTGTCATGGCAAAATGTTAATGTTAATTACGGGCTTGTATTCCCAATATATCAGTAAAATCGCCTTTAATTCTACATCCCCTTTCACCTCCCTACAACATAAAAAAACAATGCACTTAAAAGGTTACTAGGTCCTAAAACTAACTAAACATTGCATCAATTTAAATACAAAAGTTCTCTATGCTTGGAAATATCCAAAGGCTAATTCAACTAAGAATAATTATTACTTAGTGGTTTATAAGGATTCAAATTATTATTACTAAAGAAACTTATGGAACTAAAGCTTAATAATTTGTTGAATGATGATCCATGGCTCACAGGATTCAATTGGGATGAGGTAATGCCTCTTGATGAAACATTATGAAAACATTATGAAACACCATGTCAAAGGTGTCCAAAAGACTGACTATAGACAACAATCACATACCAAATAATAGATTCGTTAAACTAAACCATGCCAATTGAAAAAATAAAATAAAAATGAAAACAGTTGAGATACCTATGGCATCACAAGCACATGTGTGCTTTTCAAAGACTTGCACACTGCCATTGCTTTGGAAAATGGCAAATATGTTCCATTAGAGCTATGAGGGATAAATATGATTTGGACCCATTCACAGAAACTTCTTACTCAGAACATAGAAAAAAGAGTTCTATGAAGTTAGTTGCACCAAGTCGATAAGAAAGGTGAAAGATGATTAAGTATGGTGCATGATATAATTTTCTCATCACTAACCACCTTCCAATTTTCGTAGCAATAAAATCCACTTTCCAAAAGAAAAATCTTCTCCAGATAGCAACATAAAAGTCTACATTCTTGGCCTATTAGCAAAATTGTTGCACCCATCTCATGGAAAGGGAGGGGCTTTTGAGACCATCCACTTTCAACTAATGCAACGAAATGTCCAAATATTTAGGAATGCAGTTACAATGAGGCAACAAAAGCGTACATACAGGTGCTTAATACCACTATCCTAAAGGCATATTTGCTTTTGCAAAATACTGAGAATGGGTGAGGGAAGTGCATACATACCTTGGGAAGCCAGTCACTCGAGAGGAGGGAGGACCATTCGGAGTTGATTTTACAAAAGTATACACCACCATAAGCTCAACAACTTCATTAGAAATCACACGAGAAAACAAATGTGACCACATCCATCTCTTTGCTACCTTGCAATGAACCACACTTTTTTACATGAGCAGAACATAATTGATAGTAAGGACCAATCACAAAACAAGTTTCCATACATCCTGATAGAATACTAACATAATTCCAACATTCATTCCCAAGGCAAATCTTCAACTTGGTGCAATATGAGATATATGTTATTCACTTGACAATTATACCATAGGCAAGATATGCACCATGCAGAGCCTGAAGTAAGCTTGCATGTGCATTTTGCAAATGCTGATCTTGCACGAGACCTTCAATTTGACGACAATAATTCACCTACACTTTTATCTAGCTGACCCAAGTCCTTAAAATAGAGAACAAAAAGTCTAAATGTGTATTCTTCCATAAGAAAATATGTTCCCTCCTGTACCAATCCTGTTTCAAGAGGTGTGAAGGAGGAATGCTGATAGTATTTGCCATCTAGTGGCCCTCCATTGTGGGCCTTGTTTGACTCTACAGCTATCAAGCACATCTACAGAGCACAAAGTCATGTTAGAAGGCTTTCCCAAAACAAATCAGGGGACTAAACCCAAAGCAAACGTATGAAAGCAAAACATACCAGCGAAGGATGACAAAAATACACTGACAAGCATTCCTGATCTAATCATGCAATAAACATCTTCTAGGGTTTAGGACCTTGTACATGGTTAAGCCATTCCTAACTCATGATATTAACATCTTCTAGGTTGATCAATTTAAGACCCTGTGCATGGTTAAGTCATTCATAGCTCCTAATATCAACATTTGAAAATTTTCTCGTATCTATTTCTCAAATTGATCAGCCTGGCTATTGCCATTAGCAACAACAATGGAGTTTTGCTTTAGAGAGAAACTCCTATATTTTGCAGAAAGATATCAAAACCTTATGTCCATGTTTCTTGGAAAATCTACTTCAACACTATAAAGCTCTCATGGTGAACATCAAGCTCACTTTCTAATGTGACCATAAATTGAAGAAGGAGGAGCAAGCTGGTTTCTTTTAAAAAAAAACTATGCTATTGTTTTAATATTTGATTGGCATCAAGATTGTTCATGTGCTGCAAGAACTCCACATAGATTTCAGGGTTCTAGATCAAAACACACATCACCATGAAGACCTAGGAAGGGAGAGAAATCTAGTTTTTTCTTCTTTTTCATGCTTCAGTTCCTGAGTAATAACTCAACATATAGTTTTAGGGTTCTAGATCAAAACACACATCACAATGAAGACTGATCATCTAAATGAAGAGGAGTAAATAAAAAGGTCGACCTTGCCATGCGATGCATAAATTCATGGAACATAGGAACAATCCTAATGCCAATCAAATATCATGTTAGAAACATCAAGAAGAAAAAAAATTAGCAACCAATCACCAAGCTAAAAAACATTCCTCTTTTGGTTTGAATTTATGCATAAATTGATATCAATGGGTTTACTTGTTTGTAGAAGCCTCCATTGCCTGGAATGAAGAGGACATGGACACCCAAAAGCTCGATGAGATGTAGCTGGTAGTTAATTTTCTTCCAACCCTCGTGATAAAGATAAAGACTGTACTTCTATTTGGAGGAGGAGGATGCAATAGTGGCGAGAGTCGGGAATGGATTCATATACATATATGTCATGATGCATCCATTTAGCAAGGGCTTGTACAACTTATGGCAGTAAGAAAAACTAAAGCTTAAGACTAAATCTTCTGCTGCTGCCATCGTTATTGCGATAACATGGTAACAATTGCGATTGAGCTTGCATATAATTATGGACTGTGAAAAAAAATCTTTATTTTGAAGGAGTTAAAAATGATGCCACGTGGCACCCTAAAAATGTAGACTGTGTTTTGAGCCTTTAGGCATACCTCCACTAAAGAAAACTATAGAAGTAGAAGTTGATCAACATGTTAAGCTCAACAATCGGTAAGCTTTTTGTCAAAATTGGTTAAAGGAGGGTTCTTTCATGTTGAACCTAATTCACCTAACATACTTGTTGTTTTACCCACCAAAGTGCAATCTCAGCGCATGATGAGACGTAAAGGGAAGGAGCGAATGGAGGAGGGTCGTTCACCCACCAAAATGACTTGGAAATGAACATTTGTTAAAAGGGAAAAAAATCCAAAAATTGTTGCAATTGATCTAGATGGGATCCAAAAAATGATAATGGGTAGAGTGAGCTAATTTGGGTGGCTTATTTGTTGTTCACTGGATAGTTCCACAAACAAACATGTTGGAAGAATTCTTGCATGCCTAGGAATCCGTTAAGGATGGACACATTATAACGATTTTTTGTGGTGAGAGAAGATCACCATTGACCAAGTATTGATCATTCAACAATTTAATGTAAGTGCTAAAGGAATAATTGATGCAACAAACACATTGGTCAAAGAGGCCCAAGTTGTTCTCAGAAACATAGTTAGATGGGATGCATTCATTACCAAAGGACAATGGAGTGTAATTTGGATGAAAGAGGAACACCATGCCAAGTTTTCAGCAATTTACAAATCATATATTAATGGGAAAGGTTAACCTATTTCAGTAACCGCATTGCCATTATTCTCAATTTGGCAAACAAAGGAAAGAGGTCAATTAGTGCTCCATTATGTTGAGATAAATACATTAATAGAATTGACTTGATGGATGGAACACCAAAAAAAAATTACATTAGGGTTAGTAATGATTAACTAGAAGGCAACAACCTATTACTTTAGACTAGTTATAGAATTTTTTTTACAACATTAGTTCCCACTTTCAAAAAAAAGAGACACCTATTGACTCTCTAAGACCATAATTGGTTCAAGAGAAAAAAAAAAGGCTACTAATGCATAATCCAAAAAACCTCTCTTAAAAAGTCAAGTGATCAAGTGAACATGACTATGAACAAGTAATAAACCAAAAGCCTTTACCTATTTAGGAAACTTCTGCTCCTATTGAAGAGGTTAGCAACCCATTACCAATAGGTATTGAATTAGTTCAACCAGCTCAATTTAAACATATTCAATCAGTTCAACTTAAACTTATTTACATTTTTCATGAGATGTTGGCAACTTACGCTTAGCATGAAAACCTAACAAATGTTACATTTTTCTTTGAGCAAGCAACCCTAGTTGCCTAAACTTGGCCTTAGATAGTGAACAACCTAGCTTATTTATAATTTTGTTAAGATCCTATTAAAGGACATTAACAACTAGCTACATGCCCATTGCATGGAACTGGTAAGCCATAAACAAATGTTGCAAAATAAGGACAAGGAATTGGTTATTATGAAAGCTCAATTCCTTAAAATGTAAACATAGAATAAGCACATGGTTGCCAAAGGTGTTGAAGTTGAAAAGGTAATTAAGAAGGTTGAAACTTTGTAGCAGCATGAGTATAATGAGTTAAACTAGGTTCATTTTAAAGCTTGAAATGACCTAAAGGTTCTGCATATTGACAACAATTGATTAATGAGGCATTATCAATGTTTAACAAGAGAAAAAAAAATTAGAGCTAGAAAACATATGTTTATAACAACATGAACAATTGACATGGAGAATCATACCCATGAACTTCATGTATAGATTCAAAAATTGAAAGGCAAATTGGAGACACTTTACCAAATGCCTAATAAAGTTTCTCAAACTACTTATATGGATAATCAACTGAAGGGATTTGAGGAATTACTTTTGAATAATGCCTTGCTCAAGATGCATAACAAAGCTTTATTTAGTACACAAATATCCAAAATGGAAGGAATGGTGGCAAAATGTATAAGATATTAAGGAAGAACATATCCAAAATAGTTTAGAAATGGTTCATGTAAATGAAGAAGCCTACTTGAATGAAATGGTTGTATATTAGTTAGAGTTTGAAGGTTATATGTGTGATTGGCTTAGCAGAAAACTATTAAGTACATGTTATTATTTTTTAGAAGTTTTCACTTATGCAAGTAGCATTTATAGCTATGAGTTTTTGGAATGAACTTGTTGTCACTACCACAAAGAAACTAGAGCCAATCAAAAAAGAAGTTGAGCTTACCATTATTTTTTATATTTTTTATTTGCCCACATACTCTATGGAAGTACCTATTGTAGTTGTTAATATTCATGTAGAAGAATTGGAAGAACTTATTACACTAGAAGAAAACTTGTATTTTCGACTAGTGTTTGTAACTAAATTTTAGCCGCAAGAGACATTTTGCAACTAAAATCCTTGTAGTCGCCTAAGACAAGTCGCATGTGATAAATTAGTCGCAAATGACAAAAGGTATTGTATTGAAAAAAAGTCAAGAAATACATTTCATCCTTTGACTACATTGTATACATATTGTCACATGCGACTAAGATGCAACTATTTTGGTAACAATTAAGGGCAAATGATGTGTTGCCACGTGTTTTAATATTTGATTACTTAAAATATTATTAATATTATTTTGAAATAATTTAGGACGTTCAATTCTAATACTTGGATGATCTTATATTATGACATGTGGCCCAATGTAAGTATGCCACATGGCATT
>Ga0116230_10002698_pt1 | contig 17115 bp, 11 predicted proteins | sample S1TSphfallax_3_FD_88678 | JGI IMG/M metagenome (GOLD analysis project Ga0116230, IMG submission 88678) | Host-associated microbial communities from peat moss isolated from Minnesota, USA - S1T2_Fd - Sphagnum fallax MG | ecosystem: Host-associated > Plants > Peat moss > Unclassified | place...
GCAGCGCGCGTCTCCCCGAACCCGGGGTGAATTTTCGGCGGCCTGCCACGTGGGCGAGGTGGCGTTAGGGCGTTCATTGCCGCATAATAGACCGATAAACTAGTAAAAGCTAATTACCGTGGGTCTACCACTATCCTCGCCTGGCTGAACCTCATGCCATGCGCACGTTCGATGAACCGTTGCTGGCCCTATGGGGATGGACGGGCGAAATAGATGCGCCCGCAATCTACTGCCAGGCGCCATAACGGCGATTTCATGCTCGGTAGGCGGATCTATGCGCGAATCTGGTACCAGTCAATTTTCCTTGTGGCCACCATTGTCACTCCAAGTGCAGCGAACAAAAGCGCCGTACCCATCAGCAGCGCATTGTCTTCGGAAAGGAGCACCCCATAAAGGATCGCGTACAGCACGCCGATGCCGGCACCGAACCGTGTGCCGAGCTTTCGCGCACCCAGCGCGCCGGCAAGGTACACACCAATCAGGCCGACGCACGCCGCCGCTGATGCCGTGTACGCGAGCGCGAACGGCACGTGCTCCGACAACGCGATGAGTAATAGGAAAAAGATCGCCAACGCCAGGCCGACCAGCAGGTACTGCAGCGGATGAATGCGCAGTCGGCGCAGGATCTCGGTGAGGAAGAATGCCGCGAAGGTCAGCACTACGAAGAGGATCCCGTAGGTCACCGCACGCTGCGACATGGAATAGACGTTGACGGGTTCCAAGAATCCGACACCGAGAATCTCGGAGTTGCCGCCCGCAGGCCCCGCCCGGAGCACCTGATCGAAGTTGCGCGCCAGCGAGGAGACTTGCCAACGCGCTTCGAACCCCGAATCGGTGACCGTGCGGGCTATTGGCAAAAAGCGCCCCTGGAAACTGGGATTCGGCCAGTCGGACTTGAGGGCTACCGTCGTCTGGATACCGACCGGAGCGAACGACAGATGCTCGGTACCCATCAGGTTGAGCGGGAACGAGAACTCAAATTGCCCTCCTTGGGCAGGAACCAATGCCCCGAGCGCGACCTTGGCACCCGCAAGGTCGTTCAGTCCCACCGTGCCGGTCGAAAAGCGATTATTCGCGCCGTTGACGAGCACGACGGGATCGTTGGAGATCCCCCGGGGATCCGACACGGCCAGCACGAGGAACGCGTCCGCGTCCAGGATCTTGCGCGAGGGCTCCAAGCCGAGTCCGGCCGGTACCTGGAAATTTCCGGACACCTTCAAAGCCGAATGGAATAGCCGTGCGTGGTAGATGCCCCGGCTGCGCGTTTCCACCCGGGCCTCGCCGCTGATGTCGAGTGCCTGCGGGGGCAAGACCATCGTTCCCTCGACCACCTCGTCGCGAGTCGACTCCCGCTGTACCAGTTCATGGTAGCGAACCACGCAGACCGGCCCGATCACCGTCTGGCTCCCGGCCGCCGAGTCGGCGATTTCCCGAAGGACTTCGATCTGGCGGGCACTTCGGCCAGTAATTTGTGCTCCGATCAGGAGCAGCGGCACCAGCAGCACGACCGAGAGTGCAACGATGACACCGAGCTTCGAGAAGATCTTGTTTTCCACGGCATTCCCTATCCAAGTTACGACGAGGACACGATAGAGCGCAGCCGTGAAGTGCTAATGAAGCGAGTGTGAAGTCAGCCGGCACCGCGGCGGGACACCGTGATCCGGACGATGGCGCCGCCCTCCGGAGCGTTCTCGAAAGTCACGCTCCCCCGGTGGATCTTCGCCACCTCGCGCACGAAGGCGAGGCCGAGTCCCGTGCTTTTCTGGCCGGTGGCGGGTCGCGGCAAACTGTAAAATCGCTCGAACAGGTGGGGCAGCGCGAATTCCGGCGCTCCCGGACCCCGGTCACGCACGCTGACCTGGCAATCGGCCGCGGTCTGCGCGATCGAGATCGTGATGGTCCTGCCCTCAGGCGAGAAGTCGATGGCATTGTCGATGAGGTTATCGAGCGCCTGTTGCAGCAGAAAGGCATCGCCCCGAATCTCCCCCGTAGATTCCTGTGGGTAATCGACCGACAAACGGCGCGCTTCCAGCCTCGATGCGCGGCTGCGCAGGGAGTATCCGACGAGGTCCGAGAAAAAGAAAATCTTGGCATCCTCCGGGACTTGCAGCTGCTCAACCCGCGCCAACAACAACAGACGCTCGACGATGTGCTGTAGGCGTGCGGCCTGTTCCGCAATGTTGCGGACGAAGCGTTGCCGTTCCTCAGGCGCCGGGTTTTCCTGTAAGAGCTCTGCAGAGGCTAGTACCGCAGTCAGCGGACTCTTGATCTCGTGCGTGAGACTCTGCATGTAGCTCTCGACATACTGCTTGCCGTCCAGGCGCTCGCGCATGAACGCCAGCGCGCGTGCCAGTTCTGACAGTTGCTGTCCGCCGACCGTGGGTGCGGTGACGCGCTCGCCGTTGGCGACGGCGCTGGCAAAGTCACGCAACCGGTTCAACGACCACGTCAGCCACCAGGTAAAGCCCAGCCCGATCAAGCCCGACGCGACGAGCAATCCGACGCCCAACCGCCGAACCTTGTGGCGCGCCTGTTCAGCGTACGGAAGCAGGGCCGCCATGGGTTTCGCCACGGAAATGACGCCGACGAGCTGGTCGTTGACGCGGATCGGCGCCGCGACATACATGATGATGGAGTCCGGATCATCGGGATCCTCGCGCGTGCTGCGGGCACCATATTCGCCGTGCAATACCCGCTCCACGTCCCGCCACTGGCTGTAATCGGCGTTGACGGCGATGCCCTCCGAATCATACGTCACGATGCCGTGCGCGTCAGTCATGTACACCCGCAGGTCCACCGCCTCTTTGTCGACCCCAAAGATGGTTGCCCGCGGCTCCCGCGCCAATGCCCGCCTCACCGCATTCGCGAATCTGCCGGTCGAAATCTGTCCCGACACCACGTCCTCGGCCGCCTGCTCGGCGAGCAGATTGGCCACATCGACCATCGTGTCCTCGGCGGCCTGCCGGACGCCCGGCTCGACCTCTCGCACCGCCACGTCGAGCACGAACCACGCCGCCAACCCGACGATCAAGAAGTAGCCTAAGAAGAAGCGGATCGCGATGTTCACGCGAAGTCGCTGCGGATGCTGTACCCCAGTCCCCGGTGCGTCTCGATCGGATCTCCGTCCCGGACGAGGCGGAGCTTCGCACGCAATGTCTTCACGTGGGCATCGACGTTCGATCCATGCTCTCCTGCGCATCGCTCCACACCACCTCCATCAGGCGCGCGCGAGTGAGGACCCGACCCGGTCGTTCCAGCAACGCCGCGAGCAGCAAAAACTCATAGCGAGTCAGCGAGAGCCAGGTGTCCGCATAGGCGATCCGCGAGCCCTCGAGATCGACTTGGAACATTTGCTTCGCCGCCGGCTCCACCCGCGGAACCACCCGGGCGCGGCGTAGGATCGCCCGCACTCTCGAGGCGACCTCCCTCGGGCTGAAGGGCTTCGGCACGTAGTCATCCGCCCCCAGCTCGAGGCCGACGATCCGGTCAACCTCCTCGGATCGTGCGGTCAGGAAAATGACCGGCACGGTGGAATAACGCCGCAACTCACGGCAGACATCGAAGCCGCTGAGATCGGGCAGCCCGATATCGAGAATCACCAGCGCATAGTCGTGGGCCTTGATCTCCTCGAGGGCAAGGTGCCCCAACCCCACGCACACCGGTTCAAATCCGTCGGTCCTTAGGACGTAATCCAACGTATCCGCAATCGCCGGCTCGTCATCGACGATGAGGATTTTCTTCTTCGGCATTGTCATCAGCACCTCGGCGACCCGGCATAACCTCTTGCCGAGGATGACGTTTTGACGCTTTGACGTCAAAGCGTCACGTCCTGCCCTTGACGTGAGTTCACACTTCACTGGCGAACCGCGCAACAACGCGACTACACTCCGAGCGAGTTCAATCACGAATTCGCTGGATTGAAATAATTTCAAGGGGATCGAAATGACACATCCGTCTTTGCGCCTTGTCACGGTCGTCGGTATCACTCTCGCCATCGCCGCGCCCGCTTTCGCTCAACAACCGCCAGACGTCGTCAAAAGCGACGGCAAAAACAATACCGCGATGGGCACGTCCGCACTCAGCTTGCTCAATACTCAGACTAACCAGCAGGATCAGGCAACAGACAATACCGCCACCGGTGCCGGTGCGTTGTATTCCACCTCGTTGGGGGCCGGAAATACAGCCGACGGAACGTTTGCCCTCAACGTCAACCAAGGCTCCTTCAACGTGGCGGTTGGATCCCAAGCGATGGAAGACAACACCTACGGCAACAGCAACACGGCGGTGGGAACCAACTCTCTGAACTTTAATAAGACGGGTTACTACAATACCGCGGTCGGCACACAGTCAATGTCAGCCAACACGACAGGCAGCTTGAACACCGCCCTGGGTGCAGACGCCATGAGTGTGAATCAAGATGGCACCAACAACACCGCAATTGGGTATCAGTCTTTGGGCGGCGGCGGCGGTAACAGTCTCCCGAACAGCGGCAGTGCCAGCGGCAACACCGCCGTCGGCGGACTGGCTCTCGCGAGCGACGAAGTCGGCAGCTACAATACGGCTGTCGGGTACGGGGCCCTTCAGTTTAATGCAACGGGAATTGATAACGCTGCATTCGGCTACGAGGCGCTCTATTCCAGTCGGGGAAGCACCAATACCGCGATGGGATACAAATCCGCCTACAGCACGACAACCGGCATCGACAACCTGAGTTCAGGCGCATATGCGCTGTATGCCAATACCACGGGTAACTACAATGTGGCCGACGGAGATGAGGCCCTTTTGCATAACAATGAAGGCGCCGGCAACACAGCGATCGGTCGCAACGCGCTTTACGCTAACACCACCGGCAGCAATAACATCGCCCTGGGTGAGGCCGCGGGTTATGCCTTGACGACCGGGAACGCTAACATCGACATCGCCAACCAGGGGGTCGAAGGCGAGAGCGGTACCATACGAATCGGCACACCCGGCACGCAAACCACGACCTACATTGCCGGCATCAACACGACCCATGTCACGGGTAGCGCGGTGGTGGTTACGGCGAATGGACAATTGGGTGTTCTTGCCTCATCGGAAAGGTACAAGACCGCCATCACTCCCCTCGGAAGCGACTCCGACAAGGTATACGATCTGCGGCCGGTGACGTTCAAGCTTAGGACCGAACCGCATGGGGCAAAGCAATATGGACTCATTGCGGAGGAAGTCGACAGAGTCTATCCCGACCTGGTGATCCGCGATGACACGGGCACCATACAAGGGGTCCGCTATGACGAACTCGCCCCGATTCTGTTGAACGTCGTTCAAAATCAGAAGCGTTTGATCGGACAACAGGAAAAACTCCTATCTGCCCAAGGCAAACAGCTTCAAGATCTGCAACGGCAGTTCGACCAGTTTCGACGGCAGTACGCAAGCCGCCACGCCTCCCAGTGACCGGTTACGCCGCCGGGGTCAACACCCGCCATACAGTAGTCATGAGCGCGAACTACTGTACGAGTTATACAGAAGCGATCCACAGGCGACCGGCGTTACCTTACGGTCATGCCCCGCCGCTGCTCCTACGAACCACTACAGCGTTCCGCTCACCCGCGTTGGCTCGTGGTCAGGGATATGCACCGCTCGGTGATCGAACATCGTCTGCTACCCGCGGACACTGACCTCTACGGCGTGTTCATCAAGGCGCTGGCCGCGCACGTGGACGATGGCTGGCAACTTGAGGTTTTTAGTTCGAGCCACGCCTGTGCGTTCTGCGCGAGGCGCAACGAGCGCCGGGTGATTACCATAGAGTCGGAAGATCCGAATCGACCATTGCCGTCACGCCGATACGCATTTTCCAAGGTCATCTGATTCCAGATGTTCAAGTTCCTCGTTGCTTGGTTGAGACGCTGGGCTTACTTTTTTGGATTACCCAGTTTCCTCGATGGCGAAATCTCAGGTGCAAGGACGAGGAGATCATATCCGTCGCTCAACTTCCGCCATCCATCGGGTAGCGTCGTGCCGCCGGCGCCTCGAAGACGATGGAGATCAAAGACGGTCCAGCTATTCGGCTCGGCAACATCAGCCGCCACTTTGAGCCATTGATATCGGGGATCGTCGGACAGGACGAATGCAGACCTCTCCAGAGCTCTTGCATATCCCCCGTAAGAGGCGTGCACGCCTCGCGATCCCAGGATCGCAATGTGGAGCGACGGGATATCTTTCACGTCGGCGTACTCGGCTACAAAATTGCCAAGGTCTCTTTGTCCTAAAGGATTGTAGCCTCGATACAGATGCCATTCGCCAAACTTGAGAAGGATTTTTCCACGATTGCCCGACCCCTGCCACCCGTCGAGATGGGATAGAAGCTCTTTCTTCAGCAGCACGGCGCGATCGTGATTGGCGCGAGGCGACCCTTCCACATTCTCCTTATAGATTCTGTGGGTCGTCATGATGGACGCAAGTAGCTGACGGCTCCGCTCGTTGCCACCTTGAGTGAGAAGCTTTTTTGCCGTCTCCAAGGCCGCGTCCGAAACGCTGAAGAGGAACAGTTTGACGGGATCGCCGCTCGCCTCTGCCATCTCGGCGTCGTGAGTTTCCTCAGCACGCAGCTTCTGGATGAAAGCTCGCGCGTGCGCCCTCAACGGCTCTGCCAGGATCATATCCAAGAGCCAGCCGCCTGCCCCGAGGAACTCCTGGTCCACCCCCCAAATCTCGAAGTCCGGTCGCCCGCTGACCCTGGCGCAGTGCGTCAGCAGGGCATTCTCTTCTGCCATATTGAAGAAGGCCACGCTGTCCGGGTATCGATCCGTGAGGTCCGTCATGTCCTGCTCGAAACGGTCAGAGGAAAGTCGTTTCTGCATAAAGCGGGCGGCCTCGGGTCCTGCTTCGATGGCCATGGCCGCGAGGCTCTTTGGGCGCAAGGCATCACAAAGAGCCGAGATGAATTCAGGCACCTCGCGGGTAAAATGGTCCTCGCCGACAGCAATGAGTTGGGCAGAGAACACCTCTTTTTGGATCAGGTCCCAGCCGGGGCCGCTGAAGGTCTGACCATCCACATTGAGCGGAACCTTTACCGAAGCGATGATCCGATGGACCTCGTCTTCTCCGGTAATGGCGGACTCCGCCCGCGTGCCGGGTCCAATCAAAACTCCTGCCAGGAGTATTGAACCCGTCACGTAGCCAAATCGCAGCTGCACCGTCAATTTCCGGCTATGGCATCAATCCATGCATCGAACGTCATACCGGAGGCGCGCATTGTGACTGAGGGGCTAATTGGAAAACGACATGAGCAATGGATACGAAGCCGCCGGTAGGAACCAAATATTCGTAAAATCCCAGTTCGGGTTGATACCGCCGTTGGCGTCCGTCGCTTGTGTAAAGTTAGCGAGCGTCTGCATCTCTGCCGTCGTCATACCGTGACCCACCGCTGACGAAGCACGCCCCGACGCCGTCACGTCCCAAAAGCTCCCGCTGACCGCAGACACGGCGGGCCCATTCACACCCACCAAACCGCCGACGGTGGTGGAATCGGGGCCGCTCACCTTACCGGCAGCATAATCATCCACCAGCGTGGCCGTGTTGTAACCAACCAGGCCGCCGACGCTGTGCGTGCCGCTGACGCTGCTCGTCGAGTAACTGTTGTCGATGCTGCCCGCGTTGGCGCCCGCGAGCCCGCCCACATTATTGAAACCGCTGACACTGCCGGTGGCAAAGCTCTGGCTCACCACGCCCGCGTTGAGCCCGATCAGCGCGCCCACACTGTAGAAGCCGCTGACACTGCTGTCGACCAATCCCACATCGAGTAGGGTCGCTGTGGTGCTCGTATGTCCGAACAGGCCGACGTCCGTGGCACTCGGTTCGCGAATGGTCAGATTGCTGATGAGCTCACCGTCGCCGTTGAATTGCCCCCGGAAGGGACTGTCGATCGTCCCCAGGGGAGCGAAACCCGCGCTGCCCCAGACATCGCCGCCGCTGCCCGTCGCGGCAAGATCGAGACTGCTCTGCAAGGTGTAGTTGGCCGATAAATTCATTGCGACCAATTGCAGCTGATGGCCGGTGTCGATGCTCGTGGAATATTCCGAAGCAAGCAGCGGCGAAGTTGCCCCGGCTGCACCGCCCGCGTTGTTCAAGGTGCCGTCGACATCGACGATCACCCAGTTGTTACCCGAGAGCCCGGGCGTCGTCGTGAAATGAAACCCTTGGAAATTCGATGCGGTTTGCATCTCGGCCGTGGTCAGGCCGGTGCCGCCACCTGCCGAGGTGCTGCGGCCCGAGGTCGTGATGTTCCAGTAACTGTCGCTCACGATGCCCGCGATGCCGGTCGAGGTGTTGATGCCCACCAGGCCGCCCGCCGCGCTCGCTCCCGACACGTGGCCGCTGGCGTAATCCAGCGTTACGCTCGCGCCCGCCCCGTTGAGGCCCACCAGGCCACCGACGGTGTTGGATCCCGCGACATTGCCGGTGGCGTAACTGTCTTCAATGGTGCCGGCCGCGTTCCATCCCACGAGGCCGCCCACCGCACGTTCGGCAGTGACCGTCGACGTCGCGTAATCATTGGATAAAGTCCCGAGATTCTCCCCCACCAAGCCGCCCACGTTGCCGTAGCCGCTCACGGTTCCGGTCGCATAGCTGTTGAGGACGCTGCCGCGATTGGCGCCGACCAGCCCGCCCACGAGCTGCGAGCCGGTCACGCTGGCGTCGATGAGCCCGACGTTCTGCACCACTGCGCTCTTGCCGGTGACGCCAAACAATCCGCTGTTGTTCGCGGTCGGTTGATTCACGGTGAGATTCGTGACCGCATAGCCCGCGCCATTGAAGCTGCCGCTAAATGCGCCGGCCGTGGTGCCGATCGGCACGAAACCCGCGGCGCCCCACACGTCGCCGCCGCTGCCGGTAGCCGATGCGCCGATGTTCTGCGCGAGCGTATAGCTGGCGGTGGGATTCAACGCCATTAACTGCAACTGATGCGCGTTCGTGATCGTGGTCGAATATTCCTCGAGTAGCAGGGGAAGCACCGCGCCCGCCGCGCCGCCCGCATTGTTCAACGTGCCGTTGGCATCGACCATGACCCACTCGACATTGCGTGAATTTGCGAACTGGAAACCGACGAAGTTCGCGGTGTTTTGCATCTGCGTCGCCGTCAGGGGCGTGCCGCCCGCCGAGGTGGTCTGACCCGACGTCGTGGTATTCCAATAGCTGTCGCTGACCGTGCTCAAGTCGGTGCCGATGAGGCCGCCCACGGCGGTGGCGCCGCTGACGTGGCCGGTCGAGTAGTTGTCGACGAGGGTGGGTGGGGCATTGGGTGAACTGTTGTTCACCGTCTCGTATCCGACCAGACCTCCCACACTGCTCTTGCCGCTGACGTTGCCCGTGGCATAGTTGGACTCGAAGGGATTGTCGATATACGCCACGTATCCCACCAATCCACCCACATAGTTGGCGCCCGTGACTTTGCCGGTGGCGTAGCTCTGGTAAACCGGATCCGTTGTATAGACGCTCGAGGATCCGACGTATCCCACGAGACCGCCCACGTTGTTTCCCGTGCCCGTGACGCTGCCGGTGGCGTAGCTGTTATCGATGCTCATGCTGGTTGCACTCCCGACCAGACCACCCACATAGCTGGAGCCCCTGACGTTGCCGGTGGCGTAATTGTTGCTCGTCCCACTACTGGATATTCCGTTGGAGGCGAAACTGCCGCCAAGCAGTCCTCCGACAAAGCTTCCACCAGAAACATTGCCCGTCGCATAGCTGTTGCCCACATAACCGTAGTTCAGCCCTACCAACCCGCCGATCTCATTGCCGGTGGCGCTGACGGTTCCCGAGGCGTGACTGCCGGTTATATTGCCTGGATAGCCGGCACCGCCCACTCCATTCACGGCATTCACGCCGACCAGGCCACCCACGTAATTGGCGCCGCTCACGCGGCCGGTTGCATAGCTATCCGTGATGTCGTAGTCGACCGTGTAGTCACCATAAATAATGGGTTTATTGGCTCCGACCAGTCCACCCACGTTGTTACCACCCGAGACGTTGCCCGTGGCAAAACTGCTTTCCACACCCCCCTCGTTGCCGCCCACCAGTCCACCGACGTTACCCGCCCCGGTGACATTGCCCGTCGCATAGCTGTTGCTGACGATCCCCACGGGGTAGAAGTCGTCGGCGTAGATGCTTCCCTTGTTAACTCCCGCCAGGCCGCCGACGTTCAATTTGCCGCTGACGTTGCCGGTGGCATGACTGCCGGTGATCGTGCCGTACGTCGTGCCATTGACGGCACCGACCAAGCCTCCCACGTAATTCGAGCCACTCACGGTGCCCGTGGCATAGCTATTGGTCACCGCGCCACCGTTGAAGCCGACCAACGCGCCCACATAATTCGCACCGTTCACGCTGCCGCCGATGAGGCCCAGATCGCGAACCGCCGAATCATCGGCCGCGTAACCGATCAGCCCCACGTTATTGATCGTCGGCCGGTCGATCACCAACTGACTCACCGTGTGACCCAAGCCCTCGAGCGTGCCGGTGAACGGGTTGGCGGCAGTGCCGATCGGCGTGAAACCCGCGCCCGCGTTCCACGCAGCCGTAGCCGCTGCGTCGATGTTGCTGCCGAGCGCATAGAACCCGGCGAGGTTGCCGTTGATCCCCTGCAGGTCCGTGCCGGTGGTGCTGCCCGCAGCGCCCAGGGTGTTGATGACTGAATAAGGCGTCCCGCTGATGACCAACGCGGTCTTGGAAACGGGTGACACGTTCGGCAAATTGATGCTTCCCGCGGCGCCCAAGATGAACGTGCCCGACTCGCTCGCCGTGGCCGAACCATTCGCCGTCGCGGGATTGATGACCACGCCCGCCTTCGCACCCGTCGCCGTCACCGCCGCGTTCACGTTGACATCGTTCGCCGCCGTCAAGGTCAGCGTGGTGTTGGCGCTCCACGACACCGCATCATTCACGTTGACGTTACCGCTGCCCGTCGTATGGCCGGCACTGCTCATAAGCGTTACCGCAGTCGATTGCAGTTCACTCGACAGCGTCGCTCCCGTAATATCGCCACCGCTCGACGCCACCGTGAAGTCCTGCGGATCGACGAGCCAGCTGCCATAAAGTCCCTTCGCCGCCGCCGTCGTCACCCGTGCCGCCGCGGCCACCTCGACATGCGCGCCGCTGGTCTCGATCTGGCCACCGTTGCCCGCCACCGGTGCGCCCGCATCCAAGGTGCCGCCGACATCCACGGTTCCCGCGCTCATGCCGCCCAGCAACGTGATGCTGCCTTCATGACTTTCCACGGTCCGCGCCTCGATGACGCCCGTGTTGTTGACCACGCTCGCCAGCAACGCGTCCTTGGCTCCCGCCGTCATGACCACCCGGCCGCCATCCGCTTGCAGTACGCCGCCATTGGCAGCCAGACCACCGAGCACACTTCTATCCACCTGCAGGTGGACGAGACTATTGCCGTTGAAGGTCAGGGTCACGGCGCTACCTCCGGCCAGCGCGACCGTGCCGAGTCGCGCCGCGATCAGACCCTGATTACTGACGTGATTGCCGAGCAACGCCACATAGCCGCCGCTGAGCGCGGTAATCGACCCTTGGTTCGCAATGCTGCCCAATCCGGCACCGCTGAAGCTCTGCGCACTGCCGACGAAATTCGGATCGTTCAGGTCGAGTGTCGAGGCCACCAGACCGCCGACGTTCACCACGGCGCCTTTTCCGAATACGATGCCGTTCGGATCGATGAGATAGACCTGGCCGTTGGCGTCCAAGTGGCCGAGAATTTGGCTGCCGTTGTTGCCCGCGATTCGGTTGACGGCAATCGCGCTCGCCGAGGGTTGAAGGAAATTGACCGTCTCTTGCGGCGCGACGTTGAAGCTCAGCCAGTCGATCGACAAATCCTGACTCGCCTGATCGATGTCGGTGGTCGCGCCCTTCTGCACGATCGTACCCGTACCCGACACCACCCGTCCCCCGGTTGGGGCGCTCCTCGCCGCCGGTATTGCGCCCGGCATCAGGGCACCCAAGGTCACGGTGGTCACCAGCGCGTTCGCCACCAAGCCCGCGCGCCTTCGCCGTGATTTGCCGCGCCCCTTGGCGTTCTCCGCCGCCGGCACCCACGCGCCGCGCACCTCGCTCCAAACCAATCGGTAAATTCGGTTCATCGAGCCGTGGCGATTCACTGCACATCCCCCGTGGTGTTTGTTTAAATACTACTCTCCTGCCCATTACCTACCAAACACATTCGCTCGTCTATGACGCTATCTCGTTGCGCACACGGCACCGTCCACACGCTGGTGATTCGACTGGCAATCATCGGACTGTCCGTGAACGCGTTGACAGCGAAGGCCGAGCAACCCGCGCCGGGTGCAGGAACCTTCCTACAAGAACTTCAGCCGACGGCGCCACCCGTGCCTTCCGCGAAAGATTCGACCCTGACCCTGGAACGCCAACGAACGTCCGAACTTCCGCCCACCGCACCCTTCCTCATCAAGCGGATTGTCATCACCGGAAATACGCGCATTGCCCTGAGCACGCTGCATGCCTTGGTCGCCGATGCCGAGGGATCGACATTGACCCTGCCAGAGCTGAATGCGCGGGTGAGCCGAATCAGCGATTATTACCACGCGCGAGGCTATCCGTTGGCTCGTGCCGTCATCCCGGCTCAGACCATCCGCGAAGGTGTCGTTGCAGTGGACGTCATCGAGGCGCGCTACGGAAAAATCATTCTGGAAAACCATAGCCGAGTCAGGAACGAATTGCTCGAGGCGACGCTTGCGCCGCTGCAAAGCGGTGACGTCATCAACCAGGGCTCACTCGATCACACCCTGTTGCTGCTGAGCGACATTCCCGGTGTGAATGAGAATGCCACATTGAAGGCCGGTGCAACTCCCGGCACCAGCGATCTAGTACTACAGACCACGCGGGGCAACCCCGTCACCGGCGACATCACGCTTGATGACGACGGCAATCGGTATACCGGCCGCACCCAGGGTAGCGGCGACCTACAGATCAATGAGCCCCTGCGCCATGCCGATATATTGAATGCAAGCTTGCTGACCTCCGGGAGAGGATTGGAATACGGCCGCGTCCTGTACGATGTCATTCTCGATGGCTCCGGCACGCATCTTGGCGCGGGCTATTCCGGGCTTCATTATCTCCTCGGAGATTCATTGGCGGCCCTTGAGGGACATGGTACTGCCGACGTACAGAGTCTCTGGATGCAACGACCGCTGCTGCGCACGCCCGCCTTCAATTTGTATGTAAGATGGCAATACGACCACAAGCGTCTGCGCGACGACATCGATGCGAGCTCCCTTCGTAATGATCGGCACTTGAACGACCTGACCCTGACCCTGAGCGGTGACATCCGCGATGCATGGCTGTCCGGCGGCAGCACGAGTTGGAACTTTCAATGGCTTGCGGGGCGGGTCGGCTTTGACAACCCAATTGCACAACAGGCCGACGCCGAAACGGCACGCACCGACGGCGCATTCAGGCAATGGAACGCGGCAGTGACACGGTCACAGCGGCTCAACAGTAAAGACGGGTTGAGCATTGCGCTGTCTTACCAAGGAGCCGATGGCAACTTGGACGAGTCCGAGAAGCTCGTTGTCGGGGGCGCGCAAACCGTCAGGGCTTACGACACCAACGCAGTCTCGGCCGATGCCGGAGTGCTGGCAAACGTTGAAGCACACCACGATTTCTCCCCCGCGACATCGGGTCAATGGCAAGGTATTGCATTCTTTGATTTGGCAAGCTTGACTCTGAATCAGGAGCCGTGGACTGCCGGCAAGAACGATGCGACGTTGCGCGGTACCGGCTTAGGTCTGGCGTGGACGAGCACCGCCCGCTTCACTGCCAGAGCCAACGTGGGGCTGCGGCTCGGCGCGGCACCGGTGCTGGTCGGGGACAGCTCGCGTGTACGCACTTGGATTCAACTCAACGAGAGGTTTTGACGTGGCTGCAACCTTTGTCGGCGTGACGGGCCTGCCGCGGGCTGGCTCCACTCTGCTCTGCCAATTGCTCGCGCAGCACCCCGATATCCATTGCGAGGGCCAGAGTTCGCCGTTGTGCAATCTGCTGCTCGGCATACGCCGAATGGTGAGCGACGATCAATTCTTCCTCGCGCAACTCGACACTTCGTTTGACCGCAGCTATGGCCACCTGGCCGCCGCAATGCAAGGGTTCTTGCGTGGTTGGAATGCGGAGTCCAGCAAGCAGATCCACGTGGATAAGAACCGCGCGTGGCTGCATGCCGTGGAATTTCTGCTGCGGCTCGAGCCGACGGCGAAATTGATCGTCTGCATCCGCGAACTGGGCCAGATCTATGGGTCCATCGAAGCGCAGCATCAGCGCACCATACTCATCGATTTCATCGATCACCTTGCCGACTATGATCGATTCGGCCGCGCGGACATGTTATTCGCCAAGGACAAGACGATCGGCGCGCCGCTGATCTCGCTGCACGCGGTCTTGGATCTGCCGCCGAGCGTACGCCAACAACTGTACTTCCTGCGGTTCGAGGATCTGGTCGAGCGGCCGGTGGAATGCATGTCGCACATTTACTCGTGGTTGGGGGTCGCTCCTCTGCAAATTGATCCCGAACGCTTGGGCACCCAAGGATCGCCTGAAAGCGACAGCCACTACCGCATGAAATTCACCCACCAGCTGCGATCGCGCGTAACACTCCCGCCGAAACACGACATCCCGGAGCGGATTCAGGCGCGGATTCAAACGGCGTGCGCCTGGTATTACAACCTATATTACCCACCGTGACTGCTCACAGAACGCGGCCGCGGCTTCAATGCGGCAGCGCGAAGGCGGCGATCGCTTCTGAACCTATCCTCTGCCTGGGATGTTCATTACCAGTATGTAATTCAGCAGCAATTATCCAGCCACGTTGGTGGCGTTTACTGAACTACGTTTCACCAACGACGCCAAGAGGATGTTTTTATGAATCATGTACCCGTTAAGATCTCCGCCCTCGCCTTGATGATGACTTCGGCACTCGCCCATCCGGCACTAGCCGGGACCACCGCGGCGACGAAGCCGCCTCCCACGTCGCTCGCGACCCCGATCGGGGGTGAGAAAGCTAAGGATATCGGCGAGTTCTCACAAGCGGGCCACTCGGCAATGATGAACATCGGCGATGCCCGACTGGCAATTTTCGACGGCGATCCGAAAGTTGCAATGAAACTCATGGAGTCGGCCAAACGACTTCTGGCCCGGGCAGACAAAGATGCGCCGTCTATGGGGAATCCTCCGGCGAATGGCACGATAACGAGCGTACCGGTCGACGGCCAATTGGCGTTATCGGATGACTTCGTGATGTCACCGGAGAAAAAAGCGCACATCGACAAAGCCAACGAGAGCTTCAAGAAGGGCGATCACGCGACCGGTCTCGAGGAGCTGCGGCTGGGGGCAATCGATGTCAACTACACTCGCTGGTGGCTGCCGATCGCGCCGACCGAGGCCCATTTGGATCAAGCCATCAAGTTGGCCGGCGAAAACAAGTACTACGAAGCCAACCTCGCATTGAAAGCAATCGAAGACAGCGTCACCATGGATTCGATCAGTTTTAGCGACTTGCCAGCGACCCCGAAGAGCGCGAAAAACGCATCGTAGCAACGGGAATGGGCATGTGCCGAGGGCTGCCGGTCCGGCTCACGAAAGGACGCCGGACCGCGCCCTCGCAAGACGGCCAGTATCCCCTGCAGTTGGTCGAGGGGCATGATGGTAATTTCTATGGAGTCACGGCAAGTGGCGGTAGCACCGTCACCGGCAACTTTGGCGGGTGGGGAACCGCCTTCAAGATCACCGCGTCGGGTATCGAAACAGTTTTGCATTCTTTTGGCGTTGATCGTGACGACGGTTGGAACCCATCAACACCCTTGATCGAAGCCCGTGACGGTTGGTTCTATGGAGCGACATCGAGCGACGGACTCTATGTAGCGGGAACCGTGTACAAAATGTCATCCTCTGGCGTAGTCACCGTGTTGTATCGCTTCGGCACCAATCCGTCTGGTGTCGATGGCACGTTTCCCTATGGTGCCCCATTGGTCGAGGACGACATCGGAAACCTCTATGGCACCACCCTTTTTGGCGGCGCGAGCGGTATTTTTGGCATCGCCTTCAAGGTGTCTCCGAATGGGCAGGAGACGATTCTGCACTCGTTCACCGGCGGAAGTGATGCGGGCTCGCCAAACGGTCTGATTCATGGCCCCGATGAGGCCTTATACGGTACGTCACAGAACGGTGGTGCCTACTCACAGGGCACGGTGTTCAAGCTGAAACTGATCGAAGATCATCAGCCCCGCAAACAGTAATGGGTTAGCCGCCGGTCTTCGGCACGAAGGAATCTCGGGCGCCCGGCTTTAGTATCACATACGCGCGCCGCCACGGTTGATCGTCGATGAGGCGCCATCGGTGCCCGGTGCCGGCCTTGTCCTCCGAGAGCAGTACATCGCCGGGTCGCACCACGAATGTCTCGCCTTCGCGTGTGGTGAATTCGAGCGTCCCCGAGAGCGTAATGACGTATTGCAACTCGGGGCTGTCGTGCCACTCGGCCGAGGAATGCGCCGGCGTCTCCTTGAAGTGAATGGCGATTACATCGGTGCGATCCGTTTCGTCGATCGAGCCTTCGAGCACGTGCGACGCATGGTCCGGCCCCGTGTAGAGTTTGATCGCGCGTATGCCCGTTATGGTCGCGGGCCTCGCGTGAACGGTGCCGACAGCCGCCGCCGTGACGATGCCTGCGGTCGCGGCGCACAGCAGATCACGCCGGCGCAGCGTTGGGATCAATGGATCCGTCAATTGCATTCAAGCCTCCAATACCCCACCGCGTGGGAATAAACTGACGCGAACAAACGCTTTTTTTGCCCCGACATCCATGCACGATGGCCTGTTAAGAAACGCACCCTGGAGTTTTTTCCATGCTAGCGCAAAGTCCGTCCCTGCTACACCGCGGCTTCATCGCAGCGAGCGGTACGCTGCTGATAGCCGCTTTCGGCACCGATTATTTTTATTACACGACGTCGCTTTGGCAATGGTCCAACTTTTCCGCCTGGCTCATCACCAGCGGATTGATCGTCATGCTCGTCGCCGTGATCTTGCTGCTGATTGACTTTGCGACGGGACGTGCGCGCCGGCTCAACC